>Ga0326728_10002019_pt1 | contig 69146 bp, 74 predicted proteins | sample MB3enrmetagenome_FD_207602 | JGI IMG/M metagenome (GOLD analysis project Ga0326728, IMG submission 207602) | Lab enriched peat soil microbial communities from McLean, Ithaca, NY, United States - MB31MN | ecosystem: Environmental > Terrestrial > Soil > Wetlands > Peat | place: USA: New York... | reverse complement strand
TGCCCATCGGTGAATCCCCAGGCATCCGTGATCCCGGCGAACCGGAGGATCGGCTTCGCCACATCGCCGACCGCAAGGCCCACGCCCCGGGGGGCGGGCTTGAACGTCACGACCACCGAGCCCACCCGGCCCTGGACCTGGAACGGAAGGGTGTGAGCACGGCCGCAGCCGCATTCCCAGCTGCCGCAGCCGCGGTAGACCTCGACGACCTCGAGCTTCGCCCGGTCGATCGCGCGGCGGATCGTCGGACCCACCTCTCGGCCTTTCGCCCGTCCGAGCCCGACGAACCCATCGCCGTTCCCGACGACGACCGTGACCGCGAACTTGAACCGACGGCCCGAGTCGGTCATTCGCTGGACCATGTTCACGTCGAGGACCTCGTCGTGGAGGCCCGGAAGGAGCTTGTCGACGATCTGGGGCTCCCGAAGCGGGAGGCCGCTCTCGATGGCGGCCGCCATCGTGGTGATCTCGTCGGCGGCAACGCGCCGGCCAAGCTCGGTCTTCGGCACCCACGGGGGAGGTGCGGCCGGGCCGCCCGGACCCATGCCTCCACGCGAGGGACCCGACGATGCGCCGCTCACGCTTTGGCCTCCGCCCGCGGAACGATCTCCGGGAGCTTCATCTTGTACGCCTCGAGCGGCTGGGGGAGCGGTTTCGGGAGATGGGCGCCGTTCAGGCGCTCGGTGCTCGGGAAGCCGCCCTCTCCGTGGGGGACCTCCAGGCCCGAGTCGAGCAGTCCCTTGAGCGCGGCCGAGAGGCGGCCCCCCTGGGTCGGGTGGCGGATCCCCGTGTCCAGCACGGCCGACTCGGCGCCTGCCGACTTCGACCGGAGGCCGGCGAGGTAGGCCGTCAGGTAAGCTGCCGGTGTGGACGCGAAGCTGGAGGCGGGGAACCCGACCCGGGCGAGCTCGGCGCTCTCCGCCGCCGCGACGACGCGGTCCCCGACGGGGTCGTACTGGATGATGGAGACACGGACCCTTCGGCCCGAGAAGCGTACGACCGCGCGGGCGGTGCCGCTCTTGAGGAGGCGGAGGCGGACCCGGTAGTCGGTCTTCCCCTCCCGCCGCCGGCGGAAGTGGACCCGATAGCGCGGACCGGTGCTCATGGGGTGCCCTCCCGAAGGTGGCCCGCGAGACGCAGGTTGACGATAAGGTGCGCGCGGCTGCGGAACATCCCGCCCTTCGCCCGGCGGTAGAACTCCCGGTAGACGGCGGGAGGGATCTTCTTCGTGGAGCGGAGCTCCTGAAGCAGCTTTCGCTGGGCGCGGATGCGGCGCATCCAACGCTCCTTGCGAGGCACCCGGGACGACGGGGTCCCGCGACGCGAGCCGGGGCCTGAGTGCCGTCCCTTCCCGACCTCGATCGCATGGAGCCGGGCCCGGGCCCGCGAGGTCCCCTTCACGGGGGCCCGGCGGATCACGCCGGCCTTGATCGCGCTACGGACGTCCGAGCGGGTGACCGCATCCGCGAGCTCCTCCTGGCTCGCGGGGTCGATCCAGACCCGTCCCTCGCCGCACTTTAGGAGCGCGGCGGCGAGACGGCGTTGGTTCGAAAGGTCGGGCATCCTCTACGCCTCCCGCTCCGACTTCACGATGGGGTTGAGCACGTGGATCCCGAGCTTGCGGGCCGTCTCCTCGAGGACGAGCCGGCGGCGGGTGCCGACCGTCCGGGCGATGATCGCCGCCTCGAGGCGGGCGTTCATCTTCTCGAGGTCGGACGAGGTGCGGACGATCACCGGACGGAAGCCGCTCGGCACCAGACCTCGGACCCGGGCCGGCGAGCGGTAACCGATGCGGACGACCTTCGGTCGGTACCCGTAGTGGCGCCGCTGCTTCGATTGTAGGCCGCGGGGCCGGCGCCACGACATGTCCCGCCCGATACGGTAGTACCGGTAGCGAGCCTGGCGGCCGAAGCGCGGGCGCCGACGGTCGATATCGTCTCGGGTCCTGAGGAGGGTGCGCTGGCCGGCGGGGAGGTCGGCGCGGCGGGGAGCGCGAGGGCCTTCGTCCTTCTTCGTAGGCTCGGGCGTCTCCACCGAGGGGCTCTCCTCCTTCGGCGTCGCCTTCACGCGGCGGCGCGCGGGCGCCTTGCGGGGCGCTTCGGCGGCCGGCTCGCCCTTCGGCTCGGGGACGGGCTCCTCGGCCATCAGGTCGCCTCTTTCAGATGGGCCCGTTCGACGAGATAGATGCCGTCCTGGAACACCCGAGGGTCGTACTCCCGGATCCGGCTCGCGCGCTCGATGTTCGCGGCGCTCTGCCCGACCTGCTCCACGTCGTAGCCGGAGAGAACGACGAAATCACCCTCGACGCGGGCGCTCGTGCCGGGAACGAGGTCGGAGGACCGGGGGTGCTTCTCACCGAGGAAGTTCTCGATGAGGATGTGGTTCTCCTTCACCTGGACCTTCATCGGGAAGTGTGCGGCGACGACCTTGAGGCGCGCTTCGACGCCCACGGTGAGCGAGCCCGCGAGGTTGCGAAGGTGCGCCGCCCAGGTCTTGAGGAGCGCCTGGGACCTCTTTCGGTGCGAGGGCAGGCGAAGCGTGAGCGTGACCTTCCCCGGGCTCGCCTTGAGCTCGAGGGCGTCGGACGGGAACGGCCGGTCGACCGAGCCGAGCGGCCCCTTCGCGTGCAGGCGCCGGCCGGTGAGCGTGAAGGTGACGCCCTTCGGGACGTCGACCGTGTCCTGGCCCCGGTCCGCTTCAGTAGACATAGGCGAGCAGCCGACCTCCGATCTTGAGCTCCCGGGCCTGCTGATGGGAGAGGACGCCCCGGTTCGTCGACAGCACGAGGATCCCGAAGTCCTGCGCGGGAAGGAAGCGGGCCTCGAACCGTTCCAGGCCGTTGAAGGCGACGGCGAGACGCGGCTTGATCACGCCGCAGTAGTTGATCCGACGGGAGAGCGCGACATCGTACTTCCCTCCGCGGCCGGTCGGGACGAACGTGAAATCCTCGATGTAGTGGTGCTCCCGGAAGATGCGGAGCACCTCGGCGATCAGCTTCGAGGTGGGAGCGAGCTCGACATGGGGCTTGCCATCCCGGTCCGCGTGGCGGAGGGTGACGAGCGCGTCGTTCAGTAGGTCCATCTGCATCGTTCGTCCCTCCCTATTGGTACTTCCTGAAGCCCAGGTCCATCGCGACCTCGCGGAAGCACTGGCGACAGAGGTGGAGGCCGTAGCGGCGGACGATCCCTCGCTTGCGGTCGCAGCGCAGGCAGCCGTCCTTGCGACCGAAGTTCTTCTTGGGCTCACTCAAGGATCGTCACCCCCAGTGCGGTGACCAGGAAGCCGCGGGTCTCGTCCCGGGTCGAGCGGAGCGACTTGGGGAGCGGCCGCGCCTGGAGCCGGCGGTTGCGGATACGGTGGCCCGCGCGGCCCATCTCGACCGCGATGTCCATCCCGTGGATCCCGATCGCCGGGTCGTACTTCATCCCCGCGAAATCGGTGTAGTCCGCGATCCCGAAGGAGAAGTTCCCGTTCCGGTCGATCGAGTCCACGTCGAACTGCTTGTCGCGGGCCTCGAACGCCCGCCGGAGGAAGTCGAGGGCGGCCTCCCCGCGGAGCGTGACCTTCGCCCCGATCTCCTGGCCCTGGCGAATGCCGAAGTCCCGGTTCGTGGAGTGCGAGCGCGTGGCGACGGGCTTCTGATGCGTGACCATTTGGAGGACCTTCTCGGCCTTCGTGCGAGGCTCGCCCGACTCGCCCACCCCGGCGTTCACGACCACCTTAATGACCCGGACGGAGCGGTGTGGGTTCGCCCCCGACGGACCGGCAGGGGGCGGGGTCGCGGCGGCGGAAGGCGGGGCGCTCATCGGTCGACCCCCTCGGCGATCGTGACCTCGGGGGCGTTCTGGCCGACGACGAAGACGTACTCCTTGATCGTCGAGAACCCCTCCTTGAAGTGGACCAGGTTCGGCTGGGAGGAGTTGCGGACCTCGACCCGGTCGACCCGGGCGAGCTCCCCGACATGCGAGCCGCCCGCGACGTAGGCGAGGGACCCGGGGGCGAGGGGCAAGTGCTCCACCACCTTCTGCTCGGGCAGGGCGATCTTGACCGAGTCGCCGACCCGGTACGGGGTGGACGCCGCCACGAGGAAGTTCCTTCCGTCGTGCAGGGTCACCTCGACCCGGCCGCCGGGGACGGCATGCTTGAACCGGACCCGCCCGATCTTGACGGCGGCTTCGGCGGACGGGATCGTGACGAGGGTCAGCTTCCCGCGCCGGTCCTTGACGACCCTATAGTGGGCATCGAGCGGCGCGGCGAGGGAGAGGGTGTCCATCAGGCCGAGCCCGCGGGAGAGGTCGCTCGCGACCTTCCCATCGACCTTGACGGCGCCCGAGCGCAGCAGGAGCCGCGCCTCCCGGGTGCTGGTGACCACGTGCCGCAGGTCCCGCAGTACGAGCAGGAGAGGGATCGACTGGTCCTGGGCGTGGGGCCCCGGAGCCGGGCGCTTCAGCCACTTCGTCCCCTTCCGTGGGACGGTCCAGGTCCGCGGAGCGGCCCGGCGCTTCAGACGGAACGTCATGCTTCGTTCTCCTCCTTCGCGCTCTTCGCTCGGGTGCGCCGGGAGAGCTTCGCGGAAGCCGCGTCGTCCTCATCCTCGTCGTCCTCCGCAGCCTCGGGGACGGCCGGGGGGGTGGTCTCCTCGCTCTCGGCCGCGTCCTCATCGCTCGGTGGCGACGCGGGCGGCGTCACGGGGGTCGGGGCGGCCCCGGCCGCCTCTTCGTCCTCGGCGACCTTCTCGCCGCGTTCCTCCGGGGTGACGTCCTCGTCGCGCACGCGCATCGAGCGGCGGCGCCACGGGTCGGAGAGGTTGAGGCGCGTGATGACGAGGTGACCGACCCCGAGCGAGAGCGGTTTCATCTTCTCGTCGGCGGTCTTGAGCGTGACGTTGTCGAGCGTGACCGAGTAGCCGCGGCGGTCGACCCGGGCGACCCGCTCCTCCCGGCCGGCGAAGCTGCCCGAGAGGACCCGGACGGTGTCCCCCTTGCGGACCGGGAGCGCGCGGCGGTGGAACCGGGAGCGGAGCTCCCGAGAGAGCGGCACGCCCATCCGGAGCCGACGCTCGAACGTGTCGGCCGTGTAGAGCGCCTTCCTCTGGCGTCGGGGAGAGTGCGGAGAGGTCGACATCGGTGGAAGCCTCCTACAGGATGATCGACGACGCGGCCGCGATCCGCGGCCAGCGTTCGGCGGCCTCCTTCGCGACGGGCCCCTTGATCTGCGAGCCCTTGATCTCCCCGGTCTCGGTGGTGATGACGGCGGCGTTGTCCTCGAACTGGACCCGTGTCCCGTCCGGCCGCCGAAACGGCGCCCGGGCGCGGACGATCACGGCGTGCAGGACCTGGCGCCGCATCTCGGGAGTACCCTTCTTGACGGAGACGATGATCAGGTCGGCGATCCCCGCCCTCGGGTAGCGACGGTGGGTCCCGTGCCAGTTCCGAACCGCGATGATCTCGACGACCTTGGCGCCGGTGTTGTCGACGCACTCGAGCCGCGCCCCCTTCGGGAGGGACCGGCTCCGCCGCCCGGCAAGGCCTTTCATGGCTTTTCCTCCCCGGCCTCGGTGGCGGCCGGGGCCTCGACCGGCTCTTCACCGCGGACGCGGTGCGCCGCTTCGCCGAGGTCCTCGACGATGCAGAAGGAAACGAGCTTCGAAAGAGGCCGCGTCTCGGCGATACGGACACGGTGGCCCACGGGGACGTTGAGGCAGGGCGGGGCGTGCGCGAGGTAGCGGCGTCGGCGCTTCTCGTACCGCTCGAACTTCGCCACGTAGTGGAGCAGCGTGCGTTCTACGACCGCGGTGCGCTGCATCCCCGTCGAGACGACCGTCCCTTCTAGGACCTGGCCGCGAACCGGAAGCCGCCCGTGGAACGGGCAATGTCGGTCGTCGCAACGGGTCTTCGGGGCCCGTACGTCGAGGCCGATGTCCCGGGCCCGGCGAGCGGTCGGAGCACGGGTTGGGGTCATGAGAGCCTCCGAGAACCGCCCGCAAGGAGGCGTTTCGTGCGGTCCTCGGGCCGCACGCGTAGGGTGTCCCCTCTTAACGGTAACTCTCCCGACGCGAGAGCGATCGTGCCCTCGAGCCCGGCCTTCGGGACGCGCACCGCGCGCGCCGTGCCGCGGAGACGGACCGTGAAGGTGGAGAGGGATTCGTCGATGAGCGTTCCCGTGACGGGCGCGCGGAGCGCGGGGGACGCGGGGAACGAGACCGATGCGCCCAGAATCTCGCCGGCGAGGGCTTCCCGCTCGGCGTGCGAGATCGGGGTGGGGGCGTGGGATTCCTTCGGCATCGTCTCACCTACGCGCCTCCTACGGACGGCGAGCCTCCTGGGGAGCGTTGGCGCGTTCGCTCAGGACGGTGAGGGCGCGGGCGACGTTGGTCCTCAGGGCCCGCATCCGACCCGGGCTCGGGGGCGCGCCGCCCATGGCGGCGACCCCGCGCTCCCGGAGCAGGAGGTTCTCGTCGTCGGCGATCCGACGCAGGAGCTCCTCGTCCGAGAGGCTTCGAAGTTCCTTCATCCGCTGGAGCGTCATGGCAGGTCGGGCGCCTCCACCTCAGGTCCCAGCGGCACGACGGCGGGGACCTCCTCGACCGGCGGGAGCTCCACAGGGATCGGCTTCGGGCGGTCGGCGACCCCCTTCACGACGATCTCGTCGGGCAGCTTCGCGGTCGGGCGCATGATCCAGACGTTGACCCCGATGGCGCCGGGTTTGAGCCGGGCCTGGTAGAACCCCTTGTCGATCCAGAGGTGAACCGCCTCTCCGCAGTACTTGATCGTCCCGGCCTTGAACCGCTCGGTGCGGTGGCGCTCGCCGGTGAGCTTCCCCGAGAGGATCACCTGGCAGCCGCGGGCGCCGGCCTCCATGATCCGCCGCACGGTCGAGTGTCCCGCCCGGCGGAAGTGCCAACCCCGCTCGAGGGTCGAGGCGAGCTTCTCGCTCATCAGTTGAGCGTTCAGGCTCGGCGCGCGCTCCTCCTGGACCTCGATCTGCGGGTTGTCGAGTTGGAACCGGGCGTGGATGTCCTCGGTGAGCCGCTTGATGAGCTCGCCGCGGTGGCCGATGAGGATCCCGGGACGCTCGCAGATCAGCGTGACGCGTGTGCCCATGGGGGTGCGCGTGATGTCGAGCCCACCGAACCCGGCACGGGCGCTCTCCTGGACGAGGTAGTCCTTGAGAAGGACCCGTCGCATCTGCTCCTGGATCACTTTGCGCTCCGCGGTCATTCGGCCTCCTTGCGCTCGGCGAGGACGATCTCGATGTGGGTCGTCTGCTCGTTCCACGCGGTCGCCCGGCCCTGGGCCCGCGGCATGGTCGCTTTGCGGATGCGGCCCCGGCTGCTCGCGGCGACCTTCACGAAGAGGCGGTCCGCGTCCAGTCCCTCGTACTCCGCGTTCTCCCGAGCGTTCTCGAGGACCTTGAGGATGTTCTGGGCGACCTTCTTCGCGTAGCGCCCGGGGCCGGTGCCGACGTGGTGCGCGGTCTCCTGACTGTACCGACGGAACGGGATGGCATGGCGGAGCGCGATCGCCTCCTCGAGGACCGTGGTCGCGCGGTCGACCGGCAGGCCGCGGATCGCGTTCAGGATCTCGTAGGTCTTCTTCGGAGAGATCGGGACCTCGACCCCGCGGGCCCGGGCGACGCTGACGCCCGATTCGGCCCGGTAGGTGTAGCCCTTCATGGTCCGACCTCCCTCCTCACTTCAGCGGCATGAACTTCGACGAGCGCGTCGCCCCGACGCCCGGGCCCGAGTGCTTCTCGAAGCGGCGGGTGAGGGCGAACTCCCCGAAGTAGTGTCCGATCATTTCCGGTCGGACCTCGATGTCCTTGAACTCCTTGCCGTTGTGGATGGCCACATGGCGTCCGACGTGCTCCGGGAGCACCAGCGCGTCGCGGCAGTGCGTGCGGACGACCTTCCCAGGGGCGGTCGACCGCATCCGCTCGAAGAAGAGCGTCGTTTCGGAGTTGAACCCGCGGCGGATCGACCGGCGCGCCCGGGCGGTGAGCACCTTCGTGAGCTCCTCGAGGCTCATCGCCTGGAGCTCGGGAAGGGTCTTCCCCCGGAGCGTGAACTCCCGCTTCCGACGGGCTTCGACCTTCTTCGCGCGACGGGCTTTCGGCATGACGACCTACCTACCTCTCCCCTCTCGGAGTTGGCGCTTCTTGCGGGCGGAGCGTGAGAACCGTCCCACCTTCGCCCCCGGCCACGTCCCGCTCGAGACCGTGCTCGGACGGCCGACGTGCTGGTGGGCCCCCCCGCCGAACGGGTGGTTCACCGGGTTCATCGCGACCCCGCGCACCTTGAACGGCTGTCGGGCGAGCGTACGGGTCGCCCAGTACTTCTTGCCGGCCTTGATGATCGGCCGCTCCTTGCGGCCACCACCCCCGACCGCGCCGACCTGGGCGCGGCACGTGGCGAGAAGGAGCTTGAAGGCGCCCGAGGGAAGCTGGACCGTCACGTCGGAGCCCGAGTGCGCGACCACGAGCGCGCTCGCGCCGGCGACCCGCACGAGGCGGCCGCCGTCGAACGGCTTGACCTCGAGGTTCGAGACGAGCGTCCCGTCGGGGATCTTGGCGAGCGGGAGGATGGACCCACGGTCGAGCTTCCCTTCCTGGAAGGCGACCGTGTCACCGGTGGCAAGGCCGGCAGTGGCGAGGATGCGGACCGTCGAGCCTTCGGGGGCCAGCACTTCCGCCACGGGCGCGGAGCGTCCCGGTGCGGGAAGGATTGCGGTCACCGTCCCCTCGCCGATGATCGTAGGCGACGGGTGGTAGATGGCGCCGTGATGGCGGTGGCTCGGGGACCGGTACCGTCCGGTGCCGCTGCCGCGCCGACGGGAGATGATGCGCTTTCCCATCAGAACACTCCTGCCCGGCCGCCGATGTCCTCGGCGGAGAAGTCCTTCGTGAACCGGACCGTGGCGATCTTGCCCGTCCGAACGATCTTGACCGTGATCTTCTCGACCTTGCACTGATAGGTCGCTTCGACCGCCTTGCGGATCTCGGCGCGGTTCGCGCGCCGGTCGACGACGAACTCGAGCTTGTTCTGCCGCTCCATTTCGTCCATCGACTTCTCCGTGACGTAGGCGTGCAGGATGATCCGGTGGCGGACGCCGCTCATGGCGCGACCTCCCCGAGACGCTCGCGCAGGGACTCGACCGCGGCGCGGGAGAACATCGTGAGACGACCGGCGGCCCCGCCCGGGGCGAGGTCCTCGGTCGCCAGCCGGCGCGCGGGCACGACCTCGACACCCGCGAGGTTACGGAAGCCGAGCGCCTTTCCGGGCCCGCTCGTCACCACGAGGAGGCTTCGGGGCGTGCGGCGCACGCGGCCACGGCGTCGGGCCCGGCCGGAGGCGCGAAGGTGCGTGCCCGCCCGGGCCCGCTCGACGTCGTCCCAGAGCTTCAAGCGCTCGAGGAGGACGCGGGCGTCCTGGGTGCGCGCGATCTCCTCGACCGGGTCGTCCACGACGACCGGGAGGTGGAGCGCGGCCGGGACCGTGTGTCCCCGCTCCGCGGCCAACTTCGACTCGCGTGTGGCGGCGAGGGCCGAGGCGAACGCGAGCAGCCGCTCCTTGCGATTGATCTTCTTCGCCCAGATTCGTTCGACCCGGGGAGGATGGGCCGGCCGACCCCCGACGGTGTTCGGGGCCTGCGCGCCGCGCATGGAGTCCATCAGCCTCGGCGTGCGCGCGACGCCCTTTCCCTTCCCCGACCATTCGACCGAATGCCGCAGGCCCGCGGTGGGGCTCGTCCCGTACGGCTGTCGACGATGGGTCTGGGCCGCCACGACCGCCCGCTGGATGAGGTCGGGGCGGACCGGGGTCGAGAAGGCGAGTGGAAGCGCGACGACCGCGCCCGGCTTGCCGTCGATTCCGACAAGATGCACACGATGGTGGGGCGTCGCCCGTTCGACCGGGGAGGGTCGGTCGGCCGGGGGCGCGTCCGGGGTCGTCATGCTCCCTGCTTCGAGCGCGTGCTGAAGTACCGGAGGTCGACCTTCTCGACCGACGTGACGTGGCTCCGCATCGGGGCGCGGAAGCGCAGGAGACGCTTCGCGGGGCCGGGGAGCGAGCCGTGAAGGACGATGCAGGCGCTCTGGACCTCTCCGTAGTGTGGGAACCCCCCGGCGGGGGTGATCGGGTCCGCTCGCGGGTCGCGGACGATCTTAAGGACCCTCATGTTGAACTGGGTCCGGCGGTGGTACCCCTGCTGGCCGGCCTGGGGGATCCGGTAGGTGACGAAGCTCGGATTGTGCGGTCCCAGGGTCCCGATCATCCGGCGGTGCTTCGAGTTCTTGCGGGGTTGGAGCTTCACGCCCCAGCGCTGGATGTGGCCCTGGAAGCCGAATCCCTTCGTGACGCCGATGACGTCCAGGAACTCGCCCTCCTTGGTCAACCGGTCGGCGGGGACCTCTTGGCCCAGCTGCTCGAGAGCGAAGGCGCGACGCTCGTCGAACTTGTCGCCCGAGACCCGGACCTCGAAAAGGTTGGGCGTCTTCGAGCCTGTTCCGGTGATGAGCTGGGGTTGCGTGTGAACGAGCAGGCGGACCTCGTCCCCTGCCGCCTTACCGAACGCTTCGATCGCTTCGGGTGTGCTAGGGGGGTGCTTCGGTATGCGCCGGGTGAGTTCCTCCGCTTGGCCGGACGCCCAGACCTCGGAAACCACGCGCGCCCCGTAGGGGTTGCGCGCGTACAGGCGGGCCGCCACGACCCGCAGCGGGGGGACCTCGACCACGGTGACCGGGATGGAGACCTCCTGGCCCGCGGTGGTCGACCGCTTCCGGTAGTCGACGATGAACGCGTGGGTCATCCCGACCTTGAAGCCGGCGAACCCTTCGATCGCGACGGGTTTGGCGCCCGGGGCCCAGGAACGGACCCTCGGAACAGGCCTCACGGCCCGGGAGCGGGGGGAAAACGCGAGGGATCCTCGCCTCGGGCGATGCCGTCGAGCCATGTGCCGATAGGAGGTCCTGCCTCCGGTGCGGGCGGGGGAGAAGGGTGCCCTATATAAGCGCTCGCGCGCGCGAAGGTCCGGGACCGTCAGAGAGCGGCGTTTCTCCTCGAAAACCGTCGCGACGCCGCGTACGGGCTCGGACGCGCGCGTAGAGCGTCGGGCGGCCGGTCGAGCGGCGTCGATCGGGTCGAACTCCCCAACCGTTAAGCGGTGAGTGCCCTCATCGACGCGGAGCGCACGATGATGCAAGCATTCGTGAAGACCGAGCGGGGTCCGGGCGCCGAGATCCGGACCGTGCCCGAGCCGAAGCCGGCCGAGGACGAGGTCCTCATCCGGGTCCTCGCGTCGTCCATCTGCGGAACGGACGTCCACATCTGGGTCTGGAACGAGTGGGCGCAGGCGCACGTCTCCCACGTTCCGATGATCCCCGGCCACGAGGTCTGCGGGGAGGTCGTCGAGGTCGGCAAGCGCGTCCGCAGCCTTCGGGTCGGCGACCGCGTCTCCGCCGAGACGCACATCGTGGACGGTACGTGCTATCAGTGCCGCACGGGAAAGATGCACATTTGCGAGAACGTCCAGGTGCTCGGGGTCCACCGCAACGGTGTGTTCGCCGAGTTCGCGGTGCTGCCCGAGCTCAATGCCTGGAAGAACGACCCCCACCTCGACCCGGCCCTCGCGTCGATCCAGGAGCCGCTCGGGAACGCTGTGCATTCCCTCCTGCCCGAGGAGAACCTGGAGGACATCGCCGGAGGGACCGTTCTGGTCACGGGGTGTGGACCGATCGGGCTGCTCGCGATCGCGGTCGCGCGGACCCTCGGGGCCCGGAAGGTGTTCGCGACCGAGGTGAACCCGCTGCGCGCCTCCCTCGCGAAGAAGATGGGGGCGGACCGGGTCCTGGACCCGACCGACCCGAACGTCCCGGCGGTGAAGACGATCCGCGAGGAGACCGACGGCCGCGGCGTGGACGTCGCGGTCGAGATGGCCGGGCACCCCGCGGCGCTGAAGCTCGCCTTCGACGCGCTCACTCCGGGCGGCCGCGTCTCCTTGCTCGGGCTGTTCGACCGCGACGCGAGCCTCAACGTCAACGACGCGGTCATCTTCAAGGCCGCCAAGATCCACGGTATCTACGGGCGGCGCATGTTCGAGACGTGGTTCCAGGTGAAGGGGCTTCTCTCCGACCCGGCGTTCCGGGAGAAGATGAACCAGATCATCACGCACCGGGTGCCGATCCGCGAGCTGCCGAACGCGATGGGCCTGATCGAGTCGATGCAGGCCGCTAAGGTCTCGCTCGAGGCGAGGTGGTGAAGGAGATGCGCGACCCCACCTCGTTCCTGGGAGAGGAGTACCGCCAGCTTGTCAAGGACGACCTGGACTGGCGCCTCAAGGTGCTCCAGGGACCGAGCGCCCCGTGGTGCGAGATCGACGGGAAGCGCGTCCTGATGTTCTGTTCCAACAACTATCTCGGCCTCAGCAACCATCCGAAGATGAAGGAGGCCGCCCACCGGGCGATCGACACCCATGGCGTCGGCTCCGGGTCCGTCCGCCCCATCGCCGGCACGATGGACCTCCACATGGAGCTCGAGCGTCGGCTCGCCCGGTTCAAGCAGGCCGAGGCGTCGCTGGTGTACCAGACCGGGTTCGCGGCGAACGCGGGCCTCATCCCTCAGCTCGCGGGCGAAGGCGACCTGATCATCTCCGACGAGCTGAACCACGGCAGCATCATCGACGGCGTCCGCCTGTCGCGGGCGGAGCGCGCCGTCTTCCGTCACGCAGACGTGGACGACCTCGAGCGGGTGCTCGCGAAGGCGGAGGAGCACGTCCCGGCCTACCGACGCATCCTCGTGATCACGGACGGCGTCTTCTCGATGGACGGCGACATCGCCCCGCTCGACCGGATCTCGGCCGCGGCGGCGAAGCACGGCGCCATGGTCTACGTCGACGACGCGCACGGCGAAGGGGTCCTCGGCCCCGGCGGCCGGGGGATCGTCGCGCACTTCGGGCTCGGACGGGACCGGGTGCACGTGGAGATGGGGACGTTCTCGAAGGCCTGGGGGGTCGTCGGGGGCCACATCTCGGGGTCGACGGACCTCGTCAAGTTCGCGTACAACAAGTCGCGGACCTGGCTCCTCAGCGGTTCCCACCCACCGCCCGTCGCGGCGGCGTGCCTCGCGGCGATCGACGTCCTCGAGTCGGAACCCGAGCACGTCGAGCGCCTCTGGACCCACACGCGACGCTTCAAGAAGGAGATGCGGGACCTCGGGTTCGACATCGGACGGAGCGAGACGCCGATCACTCCCGTGATCGTGGGGGAGAGCCGCCGAGCCCAGAATCTGAGCCTTCGGCTCTTCGAGCTGGGGGTCTTCGCACTGCCGATCGTCTACCCGATGGTCGCGAAGGACAAGGCGCGCATCCGGACGATCATGAACGCCGCGCTCACGACCGAGGACGTAACGACCGCGATCGCCGCGTTCCAAAAGGCGGGGCGCGAACTCTCGCTGATTTAACGTCTCAGGTCCCGAGCGAGTTACCCCGCGCCTATCGCCTTCGTATATAGGGCGCGGGGGTGCGTTCGGGAGAGGGGCGGATGGAACGGTCCGGGCGTGTGCGCGGAGACCGCGATCCTCCGCCGGTCGGACCCCCTCGCCTGTGGACGGTCGCCGAGGCGAACGCCCGTCTCCCCGAGCTCGAGGAACTCCTGCCCCGGCTGCGCGGCTGGGTCGGCCGGCTCGCGCAGGTCCAAGAGGAACGGGAGCGTCTCTCCGACTTCTGGGGTCCCGAGGCGGACGCCGTCGACCAGCCTGACCACGAGCTCAAGTCCCGGTTGGACGCCGAGCTCAAGCACCTGAGCCAGCGCCTCGAGGAGGCGCTCGGGGCCCTGCGGGCGGAGGGGATCGAAGTGAAGGAGCTCGGGACCGGGCTCGTCGATTTCTACGGGATCGAGGGAGGCGAGCTCGTCTATCTCTGCTGGCAACGGGGCGAACCCGACGTCAGTTTCTACCACTCGCTGACCGGGGGGTACCGCTCCCGCCGACCGGTCTCGGGCCCGGGCCGGGCGACGTCGCCCCGGACCGCCGGTCCCTTCTAGGACGTCCGGGACTCCGGGCCTACCTGGAGGATCTCGACCGTCCGGGTCGCCGCCGCGAACGCGCCGAAGGCGGCTAGGAACGCCATGCCTACGGTGACCACGGGAAAGAGCCCCCCGAGCGCGAGGAAGTAGAGCGCGGCGGGGGCGAGGACGCCGGCGGCGCCGCCGACCACGCCGACCGCGGGCCGGTCGCTGCGGCGGGTCAGAACGGCCGCGACACCGCCCAGGACCGCGACCATCCCGAGAAGGACGGCCCCGCTCCCGATTGAGGCGAGGAAGCTCTCGAGGTCCGAGAACGGTGAGAGCGTCGTGGTCGTGCCGTTGGCCAGGCCCCCCGGAACGAGCGTGACGGAAAGGCCGGTGGTCCCGGCGTTGTAGACCGGCGACGCGAACGTCTCCACGGTGACCGGGGCGAAGGACGGCGCGCTGACGTTGAGCGAGATCCCCCCGGCCGGGACGTTCGAGAACGAGAACGTGCCTCCCGGCCCCGTCCGGCTGAACAACATCTGACCGCTGTCGGTGGTCAGGACGACCGTCGCTCCCAACGCGGGACCATAGTGGGGGCCGGGCCCGCTCTCCGCGACCGTGCCCGAAACGGTGTAGGTCCCAGGGCCGAGGGCCTGGTCCCCGAGGACGACGAGGACCCCGGCGAGCGCGACCGCGACCGCCGCGACGCCGACGAGCGCGACCTGGGCCATGCGCCGCAGCGATACCCGGGGACGCCGGGCCGGGGGGAGCGGGGGATAAAGCCCCGGGACGACCTCCCAGGTGTAGAGCGGAGGCGGCTCTCGCGGCACGACCACGGGCACCGGGTTATGGCATTGGGGGCACGGGAACCACTGGGTCGGAGGCGCGGGCGCGAGGACCACCCGAAGGTCCGCCCCGCACGTCGGGCAACGAACCGCAACCGCCGGGGCTCCCATCGACGTCGACGACCGACCTCATCGGGGGTCTTAGCGTTGAGGCGGTCCCTCGGGAAACCGCATCCGCGGGTGGCGGGGGTCGATGACGGCGCGTTCGAACGCGGCGACCGCTACGCTCCGGTCGCGGCCGTGGTCCTGACGCTCCCCGAACATCTGGAAACGGTCCGCATCGGCCGGGTCCGGGTCGACGGCACCGACGGCACGCGTCGGGTCATCGCGCTCGTCCGCCGCTTGGGACCTCTGGAAGGCCTCCGCGCCGTCCTGGTGGATGGGGCGGTCGTCGGAGGGTTCAACGTCCTCGACCTGGACGCGCTCCACCGACGGCTCGGGGTGCCGGTCGTAGCGGTGACGCGACGTCCCCCCGAGTTCTCGCGGATCCATCGGGCGTTGGAAAAGTGGTTCCCTCGTTCGGCCGACGCCCGCTGGTCCCTCCTACGCGCGCACCGACTGTTCCGGGTACCCACGGACGGCCAGCCGATCCTCGCGGCCGCGGTCGGTTGTTCCCGAGCGGATGCTGCCCTCCTCGTCCGTCGGTCGACCGTTCGGGGGCACTGGCCGGAACCGCTACGTCTGGCGCATCTCGTCGCCTCCGCCGGCCGTCGACCGGGTGGGCGTCCACCCAAGGATTAAGGAGGGCGGAGATCGTCGGGCTCCCGGGCCTGTAGCTTAGCATGGACAAAGTCCTGGCCTTCTAAGCCAGTGAACTCGGGTTCAAAGGTCCCGGGCGCCGGCCGCCCGGGGCGGGAACTCCCGACAGGCCCGCCCGTTCAGCCCGAAGGTCCAACTTTGGCCGAACAGTTCTCGCAGAGGATCTGCTTCGGCCCGGGAGGCAAGATGGCCCCGCAGAGGGGGCAGGCGGCGCGTGCGTCCGCGGCGGCGAGCAGTTCCTGCACGCTGGTCCGGAGCATCGCGTCCGAGCCGAGCCCGTCGAACCTACCGGGCGCGGCGGGCCCGGCACCGCTCGGGACGAACGCTTCGATCCGCGGCCGGTAGATGCCGGTCCGCCGGTCGAACGTGACGAACTGACGGGCGACGAGCCCTTGGAGCGCGGAGTCGACCAGCTCGCGCACGCCGCCGAAGACGTGGGCGAGCTCGACCGAGGTGAGACCCTGGGACTCGCTCAGGACCTCGAGGCTGCGCGCGGCGAGGAGCGAAAGGTCGCCCCGGCCGATGACCCGGTCGACCGCGAAGCTCACCCGGGTGGTCCGGCGGACCCGGCGTGTCGGCGGAAGACGCCCCGAGCGGGGGTCGGGGAGCAACGTGGTTCCCAAGAGGTCGAACTCGTATCGGGCCCGCTCCTCGGAGAGGTACACCAGGACCGCGACGGAGAACGGGAGAAGGCCCTGCTCGCGGAAGACCGTGAGTCCGCGGTCGAGCGTTCCGATGTTGCCGGCAAGGCTGACACGGTTGCCTCCGGTCGCGCCGCGGTCCTCCTCGTCTCGGGACCGGGGGAGGTAATGCTCACGGAGCAGAAGCCGAGCGATCCCGCGCTCGGGGGGCCCGGGGATCGCCGGGTGCAGCTCCGCCGAACCGTCGGGCCGCAGGACGATTCGCTCGAACGGTCGCAGGAACCCCCACTCGCTCGGGGACGGGGCCGGCTCGGGTCGGATCTCGAGAGTGACCGGGCTCGCCTTGGGGTCGGCGAGAAGGCCGTAGATCGTAGGATACTCTACGCCGTTGCCGACGAAGGCCACCGGGGCCAGCGGGCGGGGACGACGGGAGACGTACTCCTCGTAGGACCGGGCTAAGGCCCGCTCGCTGAACGGGTCGTGCCGGGCTCCGGCCAGTTGTCGGGCAAGGGTGTCGAGCTCGGGCAGGGATACCGACGTCAAGCGGGTGCCTCCGTGCTCCGGCCAAGCCGGTGGGGGAACATAAAGCGGCGGTCCAACCGGTCGAGGGAAGGTGCGGGCCGGTCGGACCCGTTCGTGGTCCATGGCCTTCTGCCGGGACCGGCGGGCCCGAGGGGCTCGCTGGCTTATCCTCGGACGAATTCTGCCGGGTCGAAGGTGAGCACGGATGACCAAGGGGCTGGAGGGGCTCGACCCGATCGTCCAACGGGTCATGTCCCTCGCGAAGACCCCCGGCCTCTCGCTCGGACTGCTGCGGCCGGGACACCCGCCGTTCGCGAAGGGGTATGGATTTCGGAACCGCGAGGCTAAGCTCCCGGCGACGCCCCGGACGGTCTACGGGATCGCCTCGGTCACGAAATCGTTCACCGCGCTCGCCATCCTTCGGCTGGCGGAGCACGGACTCCTGAGGGTCTCCGACCCGGTGGTCCGCCATCTCCCCGAGCTGCGGATCCCGGGGGCCAGCTCTCGCCGACCGATCCGGATCCGCCACTTTCTGACCCACAGTTCCGGCCTCCCACCTCTGCCGTCCATCTACTACGTCTCGATGCGCAGCGTCCGGCGTGACCCGCCGTACGACCCCCGGGTCGCCCGACGCGTGGGCGTGGACCCCGACCACGCGCCGATCGACACCTACGAGCAGCTCATGCGCTACCTGTCGGAGGAGAAGTACACCCTGCTCGGACCGCCCGGTGCCCGCTTCAGCTACTCGAACGAGGGGTTCGGTCTCCTCGGAGCGATCGTCGAGCGGGCGTCGGGCCGCACCTACGAGAGCTTCCTCGAGGAAGAGCTCCTCCGGCCGGCGGGCATGACCTCGACCACGTTCGACACGGGGGTCCTCTTCCGCCAGCCCGAGGTCACGACGCTCTACTCACCACGCTGGACGGGCCAGCGTCACTCGCTCGTACCGAGCGAGGAATGGTGGGAGGACACCTGCATGCGCGGGGCCGGAGCCCTGAGAACGAACGTGGCCGACCTCCTCCAGTACCTCCAGATATTCCTCACCGGGGGCCGGGTCGGCCGAGAGCGGATCGTGTCGGCGAGCTCGGTCGCCGAGATGACCCGGCCTCACGTGCCGATCCGACACGGCGTCCACTATGGGTACGGTCTCGCGGTCCGCCCCGACTACCATGGGACGCTCCTGGTCCACCACAGCGGGGGCCTCAAGGGCGTGAGCTCGTTCATCGCGGCGGTTCCCCGAAAGGACATCGCCGGCGCAGCCCTCTCGAACGCCGACACCTCCCCGATGGAGCCCGTGCTCACCGCCGCGGTCAACCTCGCGCTCGGCCTGCCTCCCCGCACGCCGTTCGAGGAGATCCCCACGCCTCTCCGCGCTCCCGGGCCGATCCGACCGTATGCGGGCTGGTACTGCTCGGGCGAGGGGATCTGGGCCGAGGTCCGCGCCCGGAAGGACCACCTGCGCATGGACTTCCGGGGGATCGAGGCGATCGAGAAGAACATCCGTCTGCGTCCCGCCGGGAACGACGAGTTCGTCACCAAGGTCCACGGGCAGTCCGGCTCGGTCCAGTTCGGGCGCGACGCGGCCGGCCGGGTCGACACGGTGTTCCTCGGATGGCGCGTGGTACGAAGACGCCGACCCGCCGAGCTCCCTCTCGCGCCGCGGGGCCGATTGGTCTGGTAGGGCCTACAGGACGCTCTCGAACGCCCGCTCGAGCCGGCTCACGTCGCGCACGTCGAGCGAGCGCGGGTCGAACGAGACCAGGAGCGCGGAGCCGGTCTCCTGTGCCTGCGTCACGAGCCAATGGACGAACTTGACCATCGTCTCGAGGCTGTGCTCGGTCGCGAGGAACTCGAGCGCGTCCACGTAGACGAGGGCGCCTCCGGGCGCCTCGGTAGGGTCGCGCAGGCGGCCGCTGATCTCCCCCGGGGTGAGCGCGCCCCCGTTCGGGGCGCTGGCGCTGCCCGGGCCGCCCACCGTGAGGTCGAGCCGGTGGTCGGCCGGCACCCCCGGGATCTCGGGGGGCCGCATCGACACCACGGCTACCCGAGGAAAGGCGGCGACGTTCGCGCGCAGGATCTCGACCGCGCGGGCTGGCCTCTCCTCGCGTACGAGCAGGGAGTGCCCGGGGAGGAGCCGGAACGGCGGCGCCGACGCCGCGGTGACCGGTCCGGACCATGGTCGCGCCGGCACGGGTGGCCGAAGGAGCGTGCGCCAGGCCGGGCGAAGCGGCGGGGCGAGGAGGCTCTTTTGCTTCAGCTCGACCTCTTCGGAGAGGCGCGCGAGCCGGCTCGCCGTCAGCATGCGGATCTCTTGCGGGGTGCGGCCGTGCGACACGTGCTCGAGCGTCTCCCGAAGCGCCCCCCGCACGCCCTCCTCGTAGCCCGCGGCGTACGCCCGGGCATACTCCTCGTCGGCCGGCGGCTGTTCGGCCGGAGGGGGGCCGCGGTCGTTCCGACGCTCGGTAGCGTTCACGTCGAGGTCCGTTAGGGGCTTGGAAGGTTCCGGGGCGGCGAGGGGGCGGGCGGCGTCCGCGCGGAGGGGAGGACCCCGGACTCGTCGAGCGGGGTGAACTTGTACCCGTAGTGGATGACCCCGGAGGCGCCCTCCTCCCGGAGCTTGCGGAAGGTGGCGCGGACCTTGAGGCCGATCGTGACCACCTCCGGTTCGATGTCCACCACCTGCCCCGTGAGGGTCGGTCCCTCGGGCGTCTTCACCAGAGCAAGGGCGTACGGTACCTGCATCTCGAACCCTTCGGCCGCCTCGTGGACGACCGTGTAGGAGACGACCTCCCCCTCGCCGGAGAGCTGGAACGGCATCATCTTCTCGATCGATTGCCGATGGCTCGTGCACTCCGGACAGACGGCGCGGGGCGGGAAGTAGACCGTCCCGCAGGTCGCGCACTTCGAGCCGCCGAGGTTGTAGCGTCGCGGCGTTTCGCGCCAGAATCGTGCGATCGACATGACCCCTCCTAGTTGGCCCTCTCGAGGAGGTGGACGACGGTGGTCGCCCCCGTCCCTCCCACGTCCTGCGCGAGGCCGAGGCTCGCTCCCGAGACCTGGCGGTCCTTCGCCTCGCCGCGCAGCTGGCGGACGAGCTCGACCACCTGGGCGACGCCGACCGCCCCGAACGGCCGGCCCTGGGCCTTGAGGCCGCCGGACGGGTTCACGACCATCTTGCCCCCGAGGCCGAACCGTCCGCTCGCGAACTCGCGGCCGGCGCGACCCTTCTCCACGAACCCGAGGTCCTCGAGCGACACGAGGGCGCTGATGGTGTACGCGTCGTGGATCTCCGCGACCTGCACGTCGGCCGGCGACCGCCGGGCCTGGTCGAACGCACGGCGGGCGGCGACCACGGTCGATTCGAGTCGCGTGATCTCGCGACGGTGGTGGAGGGCCATCGTGTCGCAGGCGACCTGGCTTCCCACGATGCGCACCGGCGTGTCGGTGTGCTTGCGGGCGAGCTCCAACGGACCGAGGACAACGGCGGCGGCCCCGTCCGAGAGGGGAGCGCAGTCGAGCATGCCGAGGGGCTCGGCGACCGGGCCGGCCTCCAGCACCTGGTCGACGGTGAGCTTGTTGCGGTAGTGCGCGTTCGGGTTCTTCGAGCCCATTTCGTGCGCGTGCACCGCGACGCGGGCGAGCTCTTCCCGGGTCGTCCCGAAGTCGTGCATGTGGCGGCGCGCGACGAGCGCCCAGAGCGCCGGTAGGGTGGCCCCGAAGACGACCTCCCACTCGGTGTCGGCGGCCGAGCTCGTGATCCGGGAGGCCGTTTCGTCCGGAACGTCGGTCAGTTTCTCCGCGCCGCCCACGACGACGAAGTCGTAGAGGCCGCTCGCCACGGCCAGGTACCCCTGGTGGAGCGCGAGCGCCCCCGAAGCCCCTCCGCCTTCGACCCGCACCGCGGGCAGGTGTCGGTGGCCGAGGCCGGTGGCATCGAGGATGAGGGGGGCGATGTGCTCCTGGTCGATGAGCGCGCCCGACGCCATGTTCCCGAGGTAGAGCGCGCCCAGGTCCTGCGAGGAGAGCTTCGCGTCGACGAGCGCCTGAAGGCCCGCCTCGATCCCGATCTCGCGGAACGACCGGTCCCAGAGCTCCCCGAACTTCGACTGGCCAACGCCGAGCACGGCCACGTCCCGCATCGTTACTCGCCTCCCATGTGGATCTTGCCCCGGAATTTCGCGTACACGGCGTACGAGAGTTCCACCCCGTTCTCGAGGAAGTAGTCGACCGATCGTCCGTAGGCCCGGTCGTAGGAAGCGATCTCGTCCGTGGTCTCGAGGTCGAACGCGTCCGACCCCGCTCCCGAACCGTAGCCGACGACGAGGATCCGCTCCCCCGGCCCTGCGTGGTCGAGGACGTTCGCGAGCCCGAGGAGCGCCGCCGCCGAGTAGGTGTTGCCGATCGCCGGCGTTACGAGGCCGTAGCGCATCTGCGGTTCGGTGAAGCCAAGCTGCCTGCCCACGCGTTGCGGGAACTTCCCGTTGGGCTGGTGGAAGACGACGTGGCCGTAATCGCTAGGCTTCGTCCCGGAGGCCTCCATGATCCGGCGCCCGCACTCGATCACGTGCCGGAAGTACGCGGGCTCTCCCGTGAACCGGCCGCCGTGGCTCGGGTACCGCTGCCCCTCCCGTCGCCAGAAGTCCGGCGTGTCGGTGGTGTACGAGCTCGTTCGGTGGACGTGGCAGATGACCCGCTCCTTACCGATGACGAACGCCGCTCCCCCCGCGCTCGCCGAGTACTCGAGGGCGTCGCCCGGAGCTCCCTGGGACGTGTCGGCCCCGATCGCCACTCCGTAGCGGACCATGCCCGACCCGACGAGCCCGAGGCAGGTCTGGATCGCCGCCGTGCCGGCCTTGCAGGCGAACTCGAAATCGGCGGCGGTGAGGTTCGGGGTCGCGCCCACGGCCTGCGCGACGACCGTCGCGGACGGCTTGACGGCGTAGGGGTGCGACTCCGACCCTATGTAGAGCGCTCCGATCTGCTGAGGGTCGATCGCCCCGCGCACGAGCGCGGTCCGCAACGCCTCGGTGGAGATCGTGATGGTGTCCTCGTCCGGGGCGGGGACGCTCTTGCGACGGACGTTGAGGCCGAGGCCCATCGCCTCCCCGTCCACTCCCCAGACCCGGCCGATCTCGACCGGCGTGATCCGATGCCGCGGTACATACGCGCCGTAGCTGACGATGCCTGCTTCCATCGTTCGTACCTTCCTTCGGTCCTACAGTTCCTCGAGCCGCTCGAGCACGGCCGGTGCGCTCAGCGCCGTCGATAGGAGTGGGATGTCCTCGACCTCGGAGAGGCGGATCGCCAGGGGGTCGATCCGGCCCGGGTTCGCGAAGAAGACGGCGGCGGGCTTCATCGGATGGGCCCGTATCGCCACCATCGGCGATCGGCCGTACTTCACGTTCGAGAAGATGAGCGCGCGCTGGGTCGTCCAGCCGTAGACCTCGACGAAGTGCGACGCGTCGATCGATAGGATCGCGCGTGGAGCGTCGAGGACGGTGAACCCATGGATGTCCCGGTGCAGGTCGACCCGACTCACCGGCCGCGCGTCCAGGCGGTCGCTGAGGGTCTTCAGCGGGATGGCGACCGTGAACTCGCGCATGCCGAGGATCCCTTCGGAGTGCGGGCGGACCCCGAGCCGCTCGCCGACCTTCCCGCCGCGGTCGGTGTCGAGGGCGATCAGGGCTTCTACGTAGCGCCGGATGAAGCCCGCCCCGGGGCTCTGGCGTCGTTCCGACTCGTAGTCGCTGACGACCGAGGGTACCGTCACGAGCCGGCGGGCGAGGTCCCGTTGTGAGACCCCGAAGTCCTCCCTCCACTTGCGAAGGGTGCGCCCGGGATGGGGTGACAGGACCACCTCCCCGGCGATCTTCTCCCGAAGGTCGGCGTCCACGGACCCCGCCATCCGGCCTCCGGTATAAATGGCTGTCTTTCGTGTCGGTGCCCGCGCTCGACATCTGCCGAACGACAGGAGAGAGAAACCGGGAGTGGACCGGGCGAGATTCTCCGACCGGGCCGTTCGTCGCGGCCCGACCCTTTGAACTCGCGACCTCTACCTTGCCAAGGTAGCGATCTTCCGCTGATCTACCGGCCCACGCCGGCGGGTCGATGTTCGGTTCGGGATAAACCCTTCCTCCGCCCGGGCTTTGGGAGCCGATTCCCGCGAGAATTCCCGGGCGGTCGCCGGGCTCGCCCCGACGGCCCAGCCAAACGCTTATCCCCCCGACCCGACTTTGCCAGCCGATGACCGAGGGGTCCTCCTCCGGGGAACCGATCGACGTGCTCCTGAAGGGCACTACCGACCTTCTTCGTCCCGAAGAACTGGTCCGCGAAGCGACGCGCGACATCGTCAAGGACGAGATCCGCCGGCACCTCGAAAAGACGCTCGCGGAGGACCCGAAGCTCGCCCAGGACCTCAAGGACGCCGTGAAGGACCTCCTCGCGGCGCGGGCCACGGAGTACGCCGCGCTCGTTCGCGTGGGCACGGCCACCGCCCGCCTCGGACTGTCGGCGCTGCCCCCCGACGTGCGGCGTGCCCTGACGAAGGACATCGTGGACCTGATCTCGAAAGAACTCGGACAGATCGTCGAGAGGTCGCTGTAGCCCTATGCCGATGGCGCCGGACCAGGTCCGGATCTACGAGATCAAGCGCGTCGACGTCGAAGGGGCCATCGTGATCGACGGGTTCCCCTCCGTCGGCCTCGTGAGCTCCATCGTGGCGAACTACCTCATCGACACCCTGGAGATGGAGCAGATCGGGATCGTGGAGTCCCCCGCCTTCCCCACGGTCTCGCTCGTGCGGAACGGGATCCCGCAGCACCCGGTGCGGATCTACGCGGGCCGACCCCCCGCGGACCGGGCGGGTCGCGGGGCGGACAAGATCGTGGCGTTCGTTTCCGAGTTCCACCCGGCGCCGTCCGTCATCCATCCGCTCGCCACGGCGATCCTCGACTGGGTGCAGGAACAGCGCTGCTCCCTCCTCGTCTCCCCCGAGGGTCTGGTCGTCGAGGCGACCCCCGGCGGCTCGCGGGCGAGCCACCCGGCGCGCCTCAACGACGTGAAGGTCTACGGGGTCGCGAGCACCCGCAAGGCGCGCGAGCTCTACATCGAGCCGAACATGATCCCGTTCGCCGAGGGGGTCATCACCGGGATCGCGGGGGTCCTCCTGAACGAGGGCCGCCGCCGGGGGTTTGACGTTCTCACGTTCCTCGCCGAGGCGCAGGCCGACTACCCGGACGCGCGGGCCGCGGCCAAGGTCATCGAGACGATCAACCAGATCCTGCTCCGGACCCCGCTCGACCCCGTCCCGCTCTATGCCGAGGCCGAGCGGATCGAGCAGCAGCTGCTCGCGATCCAGAAGCATGCGGCCGAGAGGGGCCGGCCCGATGCGTCGGCGCGACCTTCCGAGCCGATGTACCGGTAACGGCCGAGCCCGGCACCTTCTCGAGCAGTTCGCGCAGGCCGCCGATCAACCGGTCGGCGTCCGTGCGGTCGTTGTAGAGGTAGAACGAGGCTCGGACGTTCCCCGGGAGACCCCGGCGCGAGTAGTACGAGTGGACGCAGTGCATCCCCGAGCGGACCAGCACCTCGTGCCCCTCGTCCAGGAAGACCGCCACGTCGTGCGGGTCGACGCCGTCGACCGTGAACGCGAAGATGCTCGACCGGGAGCGCACGTCCGCCGGACCGAGGATGTGCACCCGCGGTTCGTTCGCGAACGCGGCCGTGACGCGTGCGTTGACGGCGTACTGCTGCGCCTGGACCGCCTCGAACCCGATGCGCGTGAGGTAATCGATGCCGGCGTGCGCCCCGATCACGCCCGCATAGTTCTGCAGACCCGCCTCGAACCGGTGGGGTGGCGGACGCAGGGCGTGGGTCTCGAGCGTGGACCACTCCACGGTCTCGCCTCCGATGAGGAGCGGTCGGAGCTGCCCGAGCGGCTCGGTCGCCGCCGCGAGCACCCCCATCCCGGTGGGACCGAGCATCTTGTGGGCCGAGACCGCGTAGAAGTCGACCGAGAGTCGGTCGAGCTCGACCTTCTGGTGCGGCGCGGCCTGGCAGCCGTCGAAGAGGACGAGGGCCCCTCGGTCGTGGGCCCTCTCGGTGATCTCGCGGATCGGAAGGGTGTGTCCGTCCAGGTTGGAGGTGTGGAAGAGGCTCACCAGCCGTACGCCGCGCGCCAGCCGTTCCTCGAACGCGTCGGCGTCGAACCCCCCGCCGTCGGGAAGCGGCAGCACCTCCATCCGGATCCCGCGCTCCGCCGCGAGCCGCTGCCAGACGATGAGGTTCGAGTTGTGCTCCCGGTCCGAGACGAGGACCCGGTCCCCGGCCTTCCACGGCAGGCCCTGGCCGACGAGGTTGATCGCCTCGGTCGCGTTCCGCAGGAACACGACCCCCGTGGGGTCCGCGCGACCGAGGAACCGCGCGAACGCGACCCGGGCGGCCTCGTAGCGGCGGCCCACCTCCTCCGCGTAGCGGTGCAGGCTCCGCCCCGCACAACCGGGGAACTCCCGGTAGTACTGCTCCATCGCGGCCAGCACGGCAGACGGCACGAGCGACATGCAGGCCGAGTCGAGGTACGTCGGGGGTCGAAGACCGTCGCGCGGTCGAAGCGCCGGGAAGTCCGAGCGGACCTGCGCGCCGTTCATGGCGGAGAGCGTTGGAGGCTTTCCGCGGCGGTCGCCAGGGCCGCCGCTCCGACCACGAGCGCCCTTTCGTCCGGCGCGAACGTGGCGCTGTGGAGGCTTGCGGGGCGGTCCGGGATGCCGACCCCCAGCCGGAGGAACGTCCCGGGGACGTGCTCGAGGTACCGCGAAAAGTCCTCGGCCCCCATGAGCGGGTGCTCGACCTCGACCACGTTCTTCCGGCCCAGCTCGGCCGCGAGACCTTCCGCGACCACCCTCGTCGGGCCGGGGGAGTTCACGAGGGGAGGATAGCCGCGGCGGTACTCCACACGGACCCGAGCACCGTGGCCGGCCGCGACCGCGCGGACCCGGCGTTTCAGGCTACGCTCCATCAGCTCCTGCGTGCTCGCACGAAGCGTTCGGACGGTCCCTTCGAGGACGACCTCGCTCGGGAGGATGTTGTTCCGCGTGCCTCCGTGGATCGACCCGACGCTGACGACGACCGGGTCGAACGGCTCACGGACCCGGCTGACCAGGGTCTGGAGGCCGGTCACGATCTCGCTCGAGATGACGATCGCGTCCGGGCCCTGCTGGGGCGTGGAGGCGTGGCCCCCCCGTCCCCGAACCGTGATCCGGAAGAAATCGGCGGCCGCCATGGTCGGCCCGACCCGCCATCCCATCGTACCGAGCGGCAGTCCGGGCTCGACATGCTGCCCCACCACGTAGTCCACCTTCGGTCCTTCGAGGCATCCGCGCTCGATGAGGGGGAGCGCCCCGCCCCGGTGACCCTCCTCCTCGGCCGGCTGGAAGAGAAGCTTCACCGGCCCGCCGGTGGAGTGTGGGCTCCGAACGAGCATCGCGGCGGTGCCGAGGAGCGCGGCCATGTGGATGTCGTGGCCGCAGGCATGCATCTTTCCCGGGTAGCGCGACTGGAACGGAAGACCGGTCAGCTCGGTCACGGGGAGCGCATCCATGTCGGCCCGGAGCGCGACCACCGGGCCGGAGCGGTCGGCCCCGATCATCCCCACGACCCCGGGGAAGTCTTCGAAGGTCCGGTACGGGATCCCCAGCTCTCTCAGCGCGGCGACCACCTTCTCCTGGGTCCGTACTTCCTCGAGGGAGAGCTCCGGCTCCTGGTGGAAGCCCATCCGCCAGGTCCGCATCGCCGGAAGGGTCCTGCGGGCAGCGGAGAGCCACGACTCGCGCGCTCCGCCCATTGCCCGCCCAACGGCGGGCCCGATATAATGCGCGCGGATTCGGGTCTAGCGCCGGACGGAGTGCTCTCTTTCCGCTCCGGCCAACACGGCCTCGGCGCGGGTCGGCGACCGGAACGAGTCCAGCTCGCGTACCGGCCAGGGGGCCGGCCGAGCGAGGTGGAACCGATTGAACCACACCGGACGGATCCCCGCGTTCCGGGCACCCATCACGTCGCTCGTCCAGGAGTCGCCGATCATGACGGTCTCCTCCGGGAGCGCCTTCGCTTTCTCGAGCGCAAGCAGGAAGATCCCCGGGTCGGGTTTCGACACGCCCACGCCCTCGGAGACGATCATGAAGTCGATGAACGGTCGGAGGTGCAGATGGTCGAGCTTCCGCTCCTGCTCCGCCACCTCGTTGTTGGTGACGACGCCCACCACGGTCCGGCCCCGCAGGCGCTCGAGCACCCGGCGGACTCCCGGGACGGTCCGACGGAGCCCTTGGTAGTGCGCGCGGTACTGCCGGGAGAGGCCTGCGGCCTCCGTGGAGGAGACCTCGGTGCCGCAGAATCGGGCCAGCTGCCGGAACCGTTCGACGCGGGCGGCGTCGACCGTGACCAGGCCCGCGAGGACGTCGGGGTGCACCGCCTCGAGGAGACGCGAATACTCGTGCCACACGGCGTCCAGGCTCGGTCCCCGCAACCGAGCCTCCGTCCGCCGAAGGCGCGCGAGCGCCCTTCGGCAGGTCAGCGAATGGTCGAAGATCGTGTCGTCCATGTCGAAGAAGACCGCCTTGGGGAGCTCGGGGGCCGCTCTCAGAACGGACCGATGGGCTCGGGTCACGAGGAACGACTAGACCCGGCCTACAAAGCGATGCCCTTCCAACCCCCGCGCCTCGCGGTCCAAGACGGGACTTAGCTCAACGTCGTGAGGCGCCGGTCCCACCCGCCGTCCGCGGGCGTGCCTCGCGCGCCCGGCAGTCGTTACACTTGAGGTCGGCATCCTCCAGCTGAGAGGAGAGGGCGCAATCCACGCAAAGATCTCGACCGCATCGGGAGCAGGGCTCCGATGCCCGACCGGCCAGCATCCGCCGGTTGCAATCCGCGCAACGCCGTGATCCCCCCGACCGCGTGCCCGGCGTGAGACGCGGCGAGGGTTCGGATGCCTTCTCCACGAGCGCCTCCAGCTCGGCGAGGGTCTGCTCCAGCTCATCCAGGGACCCCCTCCGCGGGGGAGGAGGAGGCCTCGGGCTCGGGCGCGGGGCCGTGCGCGCTGGTGCACGGTGGGTGGAGGGGAAGCCGAGGCCGCCGCCAGCCGGCCTTGGAGACGGTGGCGTGGCGACCGACCGCCGTGCGGTCTCTTTCGGTGCCCGGAACGAGTACGGCTGTGTCGTCTCGATAGGGGTCGTGGGGCTGGTCGGGGGCGCCGGGGCCGTGTCGGGGTAGGCCGACGGCCCCTCCCACCAGGGAGGCACCGAGGTCGTGGACCTAGGGGTTACGCTGGAACGCGGACCCGCTCGGGCCGCCTCCCACTCAGCCTTGGAAACCATGACGAATCCGTCGGGGACGGTCGGCGGCGCGAGCTCCGAGGGCTCCAGGAAGACGGAGTAGACCCCGGCTCCGGCGATCACGGCTCCTACCGCCCCAACGATGCCCCACAGGGGAAAATGAACGCCGTGGGAGGCGAGCGACTCGTTCCGGAGGATCGCGCAATAGACCAGCAGGACGCTCCCGACGAGGAGGAGCGGGAACGCGCCTTCGAAGTTCCTGGGACGCCGCTTCAACGTCGCGCCCACTCCTGGATCCAAGCTAGACACCCGGCCTCTTGTCATCGCCCCCTTCCTCGGCCCGCGGTCCATCGGAGGATTCCTCCCCCGGCGCTCCGGAGGAGTACTCCATCGAGCGGGACTCGAGCAACTCCCGGAGATCTATGCCGTAGCGATGACGCTGATGGCGGTCACCGCACCGGGTCCGGTCGGTATGACGCCGATGTCGAAGTCGAGCGTCAGAACCTCGGGGGTGGCGGGGAGTACGGATTCGACGAAATATGTGGTGAGTCCGGCAAATGTCCCCGAGGACTGTCCGATGGGCGTCCCGGTGACGTAGATCGACAGCGCCACAGCGCCCGTGGGAGTGGGCCCGTAGGCGCTGGCGGGGAAATGGACCACATTACTGATCGAGAGGTTCACCTGCTCCACAAAATCGCCCGCGTTGCAGGACGCCGAGGTCGGGAACCCCCCCAGGCAGAGGATGTAGCCGGTCAGATCTACATCGCAGGGGGACTTCAGGGACAGGCACGGGCCTGAAAAGGTCGTTGCGGTCGGAACTACGGAAAGGTTCGTTGAGAGCCAGGTGAGGCCCGACACGGGCGAAATCGTGGTCGTCTGAGAACCCTGGTAACTTGTGTTCGTTCCCCCGCTGAGCGTAATGTTCGCAAGAGCGAATCCCCCGACCATTGAGGCGACGATCGCAGCAGTGACCAGATACACAGTCCTCTGGGACGTACGCGAGTTCATCGATGTACCTCCTGGATACCCCTACGTTGCAGGTTGTACAGGGTGGCCGATACGTATAAACCCCTATTGGTCCGGAAAACGCGACGAATAACCCGAAAACCGTCGCATCCGCCCCGGAGACTCCCGAAAGACCGTAGGGTCGGCTCCGTCAACCTATCGACGCGACCTTCGGGGGGGACGGGCGGATTCCGCGAACTCGAAGGGAGCGATTGCCCGTCCGCGCCGCCAACGAAGGGGTAGATGTATCTTCCTCTGGGGCAGAAAGGCGGCAGTTCTGGGGCCACCGACGGCTAGGATGGTAGGCGGCCTACGTGCCGCCCGCTTGCTGCGTGCGTCGTCGTAGCCCCATGGCAAGGCGGAGCGCTTCAAGGCCCTGCTGGACGGCCATCGCCGCCTCGGGCGGTGTGTGGGCCGCGAAGTACCGCTCGACTTCCTCCTCCTGGTCGATCCCGGTCCAAGCGAGGGAGATCCGCAGGAAGCCGCTCAAGAGCGGCGTTCCCGCCCACATCCCGGAGAGGGACTCCCGATGGCTGCGGAACCAGTTGAAGAGCTCCCGCCCTCCCACGGGATTGGCCGCGACGGCCAAGAGCAGGTCGAGCGCCCCCGAGGGGGTAACGCCCGGGCTCGGGACCAGGTCGAGCGTCTGGCGGACCAGCCGCGGCTCCCGGAAGGATCCTAGGGCGTGGAGCATCTGGACCCGCTCGAGGTCCCGCGTGGTCGACCTCAACCGGGCCACCAAGGGGTCGAACGCGGCCGCCCCCTGCTCGGCCGCGTACGAGGTCGCCACCGGCCCACGGAGCTCGGCGGGCATGCGGTCGAAGTCGGCGAATCGGGGCGCGAGGTCCCGAGCGAAGCCGCGGTCCACTCGCGCTAGTCCGACGGCGAGCAGTTCGCGGAGCAGGCCCAAGGAGTCGGGCTCGTTGGGCCGGGCCTCGAGGCCCACCCTGTCCAGCTGGGCTCGCAAGAACTCCCGCGACGCCGCGAGGAAGGCGGGGACATCGTAGAGGGGCCGGTACAGGTCCGAAAGCGCCGTCACGAGGGCGCGAATCGGGAGCTCCTCGGTGAGCGAGGTCCCGGCGCGTACGAGCTCTAGGAAGCGACCGAGGGGAGTGAGCCCCGCGACCACGAAGGCGTGGGTGTCGACGACGAACCCCCACTGCTCGATCGGGGTCATCGACCGGAACCCCGCCACCATCTCGTCGAAGAGGGCGTCGTCGTAGTGCACGCGAGCGAAGGCCGTCCGTCCGGGGTCGATGTGGATGCCGTGCCGCGAGCTTGCGGCGAGCGTCAGCTCGGCCCCTTCGAACAGGGACGTGCTCTCTCCGCTCGCGGAGATCACGCGGAGCGGGATCGGCCAGACCCCGGGCGAGGGGGCCCCGTCCGCGCGGAACCGTTCTTGGCGTAGCGTGAGCCGTCCGTCCGCCCAGCGGGCGTGGACGACGGGGTAGCCGGGCCGGGTGATCCACGGCGCCATCACACGTTCCACCGGTCGGTCGGAGACCTCGCCGAGTGCGGCCCAGAGATCCTCGGCCCGGGCGTTCGCGTACCGGTGCTTTGCGAGATACTGGGAGACGCCGCGTCGGAACGTCTCTTCCCCCAGGTACGCCTCGACCATCCGCAGCACGGCCGCCCCCTTTCCGTAGGTGATCGAGTCCGCGATCTCGCCGAGCGCGTCGGGCGAGTTCACGGGCACCTTGATCGGGTGCGTGGAGGAGAGCGAGTCCGCGTCGAACGCGAGCTGGGTGAAGTTGATGAGAAAGCTCGACCAAGGGTCCTCCTCGGGGTACCGTCGGCTCACGATACGGTGCCCGACGAACGTCGCGAAGCTCTCGTTGAGCCAGAAGTCGTCCCACCCGACCGGCGTGACGAGGTTCCCGAACCACTGATGGGCGATCTCGTGCGCCAGCACCAGCAGAACGAGCCGTCGCTCGCGAACGCTCGTCGCCCGGTCCACGAGGACCAAGTTCTCCCGGAAGGCGATCGCGCCCCAGTTCTCCATCGCGCCGGCCCAGAAGTTCTCGAGCGCGACCAGGTCGAGCTTCGGGAGCGGGTAGGGCGTGCGGTAGTACTCCTCGTAGGCGGCCAGGAGCTCCGTGGCCCGCTCGGCGCAGAACCGCCCGGCCTCCGCGCGGCCGGGGGACGCCGCGACCGTGACCGACCAGCGTTCCCCGGGGACCGTGAGCGTGTCGAAGGGGCCCACTCCGAGGTACAGGAGGTAGGCGGACATCGGAGGCGTCGGTTCGAACGTTAGTTCCTTCCGGCCGGCGACCTGCCGTTCGGAGCGGAGGGCCGTGTTGAAGATGGCCTTCACATCCTCGTCGACGGTGAGCACCAACCGGTAGACCGTCTTCACGGTCGGCTTCTCGAACGTCGGCAGGAGTCGTCGGCTCCCCGTCGGGAACATCATGGTCGTCAGGGTGTACCCGGGACCGGACGGAGATACGTACAGCCCGACCAGGGAGTTCGGGTCGGCGGCGCCTCGGTAGACGATCTCGAGGCGGTGGCGATCGGCGGAGACCCCGGCGAATTCGAGCGTCCCTTTCGCCACGTCCTCACGGAACGGAGCCGAACGGCCGTCGAGCGTCGCCGACCCGATCGTCAGCTGGGCCGCGTCCACCACGAGCGGGTCGGTGGCGTCCTCGATCTCGATCGCCACTCTTCCCGCGAACGACTTCTCGCGGTACCGTACGTCGAGCCACCAGTCAACCCCGGTGATCCGCATCGGGTTCCCCCACCTCGCCCGCTGTGATAGCCGTTGGCCCGTGCCGGGACAGGCCCGCGAGCGGGCTCACTCGTAGGAGACGTCCGAGCGCATGTACGCACGGGTGGCCAGGAACAGGAAGACCGCCATCTCCACCAGGAGCACGAGCATCTGGTAGCCGTCGGTGGGGGTCAGGGTCCCGGAGTATGCGCCTCGCACGGCGTCCGACACGTACGTGAGCGGGTTCACTTGGAAGAGGACCTTGAGGACGATCGGTAGCCCGCTGCTCAGCGGGTAGAACACGGTGCTCGCGAAGTTCACGACGAAGATGAGGAGGATCTGGATGCTGTTGTACGCGGTGTTCGATTTCACCAGGGCGGAGATGTACAGCATCAGCGCCCCGAAGAAGATCGACCCGACCGTGATCGACCCGAAGATGATCCCGAGGGTGAGGAGCCCTGTCGGGATCGCGCCGAGGAGAAGGTACGCAACGCCCAGCATGACCAGGGCCCCCGTGAGGCCGAACAGGATCGACGTGAGCATGATGCCAAAGAGGTACTGCAGCCGAGTGAACGGGCCCATCAGGAGCTGCGAGAGCATCCCCCAGCGTCGGTCGGCCCAGAGCATACTGCCGCCGACCGTGCCCGCCATCACGACCTGGAACGACATGATCCCGGGCGTCAGGTACGTGAGGTAGCTGTTCCCGGCCCCGCTCGCCGAGGAGACGGACTGGAACCCGAAGCCGAAGAAGACGAGGTACATGCCCGGAAGCCCGATCAGGATGATCAGGCTCCCCGGGTCGGTGTTGACCAGGATGTTCCGGTAGACGAGCCGGAGGACGTTAGGTACCCGCAAGGGACTCGCCTCCGTGACCAACCGAGTGCAGGAAGACGTCCTCGAGGGTGTTCTTCCTTACGTTCAGCCATTCCAACTGCACGCCGTGAGCTTGGGAAAGCTCGGCGATCTTCGAGAGCGCCGACTTCGGGTCGTCGGTGAGGATCACCGCGGAGCCGCCGCTGACGGTCACGGTCGTCCCGGCACCGAGCCGTTCGGTCAGGACGGAAAAGAACCGGGCCGTGTCGCCGTTCCCGACCGTCAGGTCGATGGTCTTGCGGCCACCGTAGAGCCGCTTCAGGTTCTCGATCGAATCGAGGACGAGGATCTTGCCCTCGTCGATCACCGCGGCGCGGTCGCAGAGGTAGTCGGCTTCCTCGAGGTTGTGCGTCGTGAAGACCACGGTGAGGCCTCGCCGCACCTCCTCGCGGACCGAGTCGAGCAGCGTCCGTCGCATGATCACGTCGAGACCGACGGTCGGCTCGTCCAGAAAGAGGACCTCCATGTCGTGCATGAACTCCCGGGCGACCTGTACGCGGCGCTTCTGACCCCCCGAGATGTCGAACGCCCGGCGCTTGCGGATGTCCGTGAGGCCGAACTTCGTGAGGAGGAGCTCGCGGCGGCGCCGGCTCTCGGCCTTCGGGATCCCCCACAGCATCCCGTAGACGTCGAGGTTCCTCTGGACGGTCGTGAAGTCGAACGACTCTCCCTGCTGGACCACTCCGATACGTCGGCGGATCTTCTGGCCATCGCGGGCCGGGTCCATCCCAAGCACTCGCAAGGTCCCCGAAGTCGGCTGGATCAGCGTCGTCATCGCCTTGATGAGCGTCGACTTGCCGGCCCCGTTCCGGCCGAGCAGGCCGAACACCTCCCCTCGACGGACCGTGAAGCTGACACCGTCCAGGGCGAACCGACGACGATCGTAGGAGTGCCGAAGATTCTCGGCCAGGACGACGGGATCGGGGCCAGCGGTCGTCGCGGCCCGCAGAGGACGGTCGATCACGGGACGCTACCTACCCGTCGTTGCCAATAAGGGATGCTCACCTCGGGTGACCAGTACTCGAGTGCTGGCGAGCATTCCGTGACAGGGGTGCTCGCACGGGGCCTCACGCGTCGTGCGGCGTCCCGCGGGCCACCGCGCCAAGCCGGCAACCGCCGGGGCCGGACGCGCAGGTCCCCCTCACACGGGGGATTCCGTGTCCGAGTGAAGACGATAGACGAACATCCGGTCCGCGGCCGTCTCGGGGAGCGCCCCGGTGGTGAGGTACAGCCTCACGGCCGGTGCGTTGGTGGCGTCGACGAAGACAAAGACCTCCTCGAACCCCAGCTCGCGGCAGTCGCGGAGCAAGGAGGTGACGAGCGCCTTCCCGATCCCGCGGCGACGGAGGTTCTCGTCCACTCCGATTTCGTAGAGGAACATCTGCTTCCGTCGCGACCTCAGCTGGCCCAGCTCGGTTCCACGGAGGAACCCGACCGCCTCGCTCCCCTCGTACGCCATGAGGAAAACGTTCCGGTCGTCGGCGAGGTAGGCCCGCGCGGCTGCTAGATCCGGGGTCTCCTCCATAAGATGCGCCGCGTGCACGACCTCCAACTCTGCTCCGGGACCAAGACGTCGGACGCGCATTGGGCCCCCTACCCACCAACGGTACTTGGACTCTGGGGCCCGGGGGGCTGCCGCCGACCGCTGCGGTCCGGTCCCCGAAAACGGCGAAGGGAACCGGAGTGCCGGGGGCGTGGCCGACCTGGTCCGGTCAAGGTCGCCCGCTCCGGCGGCCCGCGTCACGATACGTACTTTACCCGGAGGTCCCTGCCGCCCCCCAAGCCCGAGTCGATCCTTCGGGGGCCGGGGAGGAAGATCAGGGATGGTCCGACCGCACTCGCGTTCTACTCCGTCCTCGCGAAGACGTGCGCTCGGAACGTCCCCGGTCCGCCCGGGAAGGTGGGTCGTGGAGGGTCCTCCCGGCCCTGGCAGCTCGGAGCGAGGAGCGACGTGACCGGCGCGCGAAGGGTCCCCGGCGCCGATTTCGTCGGGGGAGGCTTCGGCACACGGTCCCTGGAATCGGTCCAGCGGGAGTTCCGGGACCCGTCCCTCGAGGGACGCCGGCTGTTTGCGGAAGCCTTCGGGACCTTCTTACTGGTCTTGGTGGCAGCAGGCGGTCCGGTCGTCAATGCCGTCAGCGGAGGGAAGCTGAGTCTCGCCGCCCAGGTGGCCGCGCCGGGCCTGATGGTCATGGCGATCATCCTGTTCATGGGCGCGACCTCGGGCGCGCATCTCAATCCGGCCGTCAGCATCGCCTTCGCCGCCCGCGGGGACTTTCCCTGGCGGCGTGTCCCGGGCTACATCGTCGCGCAGCTCCTCGGCGCGGTGCTCGCCGTCAGCTTGCTGTCGTGGCTCTTCGGCCACGCGGGCTCGCTCGGGGCCACCAACCCCGGGCCGGGGTTCACCGCCCTCCAAGCGCTGGTCCTTGAGGTGGTCCTCACCGTCGGGCTCGTGAGCACGATCCTGGGCACAGCCTCCCGAGCCCAGAACATCGGGTCGCTCGCCGCGATTGCGGTCGGAGGGTACATCGTCCTGGCGGGTCTCTGGGCCGCCCCGGTCGGCGGAGCCTCGATGAATCCCGCTCGGTCGCTGGCCCCGGACCTCGTCCTGGGGAACCTTGGGAACGCCTGGATCTACGTGGTGGGCCCGATTCTCGGAGGGTTGCTGGCCGTCGGCATCGCGTACATCCTCCGCGGCCCCGGCGGAGACCGACCCGCTATCGAGGCGGCCCAGGGACGGTTGCCCGAGATCCTAGGGCAGTACGCGCACGAGACCCACCCGCGGTCGGGAGGGACGCCGCCCCCCTCGGACTCCCAGAAGGACCGAAAGGGATGACCGAGACCTTCGCAGGACTCAAGTTTCCCCCTGGAGAGAAGCCCGACCTCGGCCACACCGACCCTTCCGACACGTCCAGTTGGCGAAGTGGTCGGCGAAAGGCAGAAGCGGCGCTTCTCCGCCTTCGCACCGAGCTGGACGGCCTCCAAGAGACGTTCTACGCCGACGCGCGACGGGGCCTCCTCGTGATCCTCCAAGGGATGGATACCAGCGGCAAGGACGGCGTCATCCGCCACGTCTTCGAGGGAGTGAATCCCCAAGGGGTCCGGGTCGCCTCGTTCAAGAAGCCGACCCCGGAAGAGTCGGCTCACGACTTCCTCTGGCGGATCCACCGGTCGACGCCCGCGAAGGGCGAGATCGTGATCTTCAATCGCAGCCACTACGAGGACGTCCTCGTCACGCGGGTCCACCAGTTGGTGCCTCAGAAGGTCTGGTCGAAGCGCTTCGACTCCATCAATCAGTTCGAACGGGAGCTCGTGGAGGAGGGCATTTCGATCCTGAAGTTCTTCCTGCACATCAGCCGCGAGGAGCAGCGCGTGCGCCTCCGGGACCGGATCGAGGATCCCTCGAAGCGCTGGAAGCTGACCGACGCCGACTTCCAGGAGCGCATGTACTGGGACGAGTATCAGGCGGCGTACGAGGACGTGCTCCATCGGACGAACACCTCGTGGGCCCCTTGGTACCTCTTGCCGTCGGACCACAAGTGGTTCCGAAACCTGGCGGTCTCTACCATCTTGGTGGAGCACCTGAGGGCGATGAAGCTCCGATACCCAAGGCCGACGGTCGCCGTCTCGGCGTTGAAGCTCGAGTAGGCCTGGCCCCCGAGGCTCGGCGAGAACCCGCCCGGTTTTCCGAACGCCTAAGGTACCTCCCGAAGTTGGCCGCGTGTGGCCAGGTCGCGAGCGGCGGATTTCGAGTTCTACGGCGTTCGACTCCTGGTGAGCAACTTCGAGAAGTCGTGGCATTTCTATCGCGACCGACTCGGGCTGGTTCCCGTGAAAGGACACGGGGAGCCACCGTACGGCGAGTTCGAGTGGGACGGGCACGCACGGCTCGCCCTCTTCGACCGGAGGCTGATGGCCTCCGCGGTGGGTCTCGCGGCAGGTCGGTGCTCGGTAAGGAACACGGGGCGGTCCGCCATCATCTTCGAGGTCAAGGACGTCGACCGAACGGCGCGCGAGCTTCGGCGGAGGAAGGTGCGCCTTCTCAAGGGTGCCACCGACCACCCGGAGTGGGGATTGCGGACCGTCCACCTCCGCGACCCCGACGGGTATCTGATCGAGGTCTACTCCCGACTCCCGTGACGAAAGGACCTCGCCGACCCTAGGTCGGCGGCGAGGTCCGCCGCCTCCACCCGGAGGTGGGTCGGGAGCGGCTCCTCCCGTGCGGATACCCTGTCTTTTTATATGAGCGCTTTCTTACTTATCGCGAAGGAAAACCGGGGCCAGGCCGTCCGGCGATGGCGGCCCTGGAAGTGCAACCATGCCCAAAATCATAGGAATCGACCTGGGGACCAGCAACTCCGCGGCGGCCGTGCTCGAAGGCGGACGCCCGGTGATCATTCCGAGCTCGGAAGGAACGACGGTCGGCGGAGGGAAGGCGTTCCCCTCGTACGTGGCGTTCACGAAGGACGGTCAGTTGATCGTCGGGGAGCCCGCCCGCCGGCAGGCGATCTCCAATCCGGAGGGGACCGTCACCGCGTTCAAGCGGAAGATGGGGACGGACTACCAGTACACCCTCCACGGAAAGAAGTACACGCCGCAGCAGCTGTCGGCGTTCCTGCTCCAGAAGATCAAGCGGGACGCGGAAGCGTTCCTCGGCGACAAGGTCGAGAAGGCGGTCATCACCGTCCCGGCTTACTTCAACGACAACCAGCGCCAGGCGACCAAGGACGCGGGCGCGATCGCCGGCCTCGAGGTCATCCGCATCATCAACGAACCCACCGCCGCGTCGCTCGCCTACGGGCTCGACAAGGCGAGCAAGAGCCAGAAGATCCTCGTCTTCGACCTCGGCGGGGGGACCCTCGACGTGACGCTGATGGATTTCGGCGAAGGCGTCTTCGAGGTCATGTCGACGAGCGGCGACACGCAGCTCGGCGGGACCGACATGGACAACGCGGTGACCGAGTGGATCGCCGCGGAGTTCCAGCGGGAGTCGGGCGTCAACGTCCGTTCCGACAAGATGGCCATGCAGCGGGTCCGCGACGCGGCCGAGAAGGCGAAGATCGAGCTTTCCTCGACCATGGAGAGCCAGATCAACCTCCCGTTCCTCACGGCGACCCATGAGGGTCCCAAGCACCTCGCGCTCCCGCTGAGCCGGGCCAAGCTCGAGGAGCTCGTCCGTCCGATCGTCGACCGGTGCCGGAAGCCGGTCGAGCAGGCGATCGCGGACGCGAAGGTCACGAGGGAGCAGATCAGCCGGGTCGTCCTGGTCGGTGGCCCGACGCGGATGCCGATCGTTCAGAAGTTCCTCGAACAATCCGTCGGGCGTCCGATCGAGCACGGCGTTGACCCGATGGAGTGCGTCGCGATGGGGGCCGCCGTTCAGGGCGGTGTCCTCGCCGGCGAGGTGAAGGACGTGGTGCTGCTGGACGTGACGCCGCTGTCGCTCGGGCTCGAGACGCTCGGCGGGGTCTCCACGCATCTCATCGACCGGAACACCACGATCCCGACCCGCAAGAGCCAGATTTTCACCACCGCCGCCGACAGCCAGTCGACGGTCGAGATCAAGGTCTACCAGGGCGAGCGCCCGATTGCGGCGGACAACGTCGCCCTCGGGAGCTTCCTGCTGAACGGCATCCCGCCGGCGCCGCGGGGCATCCCCCAGATCGAGGTCTCGTTCGACATCGATGCGAACGGGATCCTCAACGTCTCGGCGAAGGACCTGGCCACGGGCCGGAAGCAGGGGATCACGATCACCGCCTCGAACAAGCTCTCGAAGGACGAGGTCTCGAAGATGGTCCATCAGGCGGAGGAGTACGCCGAGAAGGACCGTGAGCGCGCCGAGCTCATCCAGACCCGCAACACCGCCGAATCGCTCGCCTACGAGGCCGAGCGGGTCCTCGCCGACGCGAAAGAGAAGGTCTCCGGTCCCGAAGCGGACGCGATCCGCGAGAAGGTGAAGCTGCTCCGAGAGACCGTCGAGAAGAAGGACGTGACGGTCCGGGAGGTCCGGGACCGCACCGACGAGCTCACGAAGGCCCTGCATGCGGTGGCCCAGAAGCTCTACCAGTCCGCGAGCGCCCCACCGCCCGATCCGGGCGCGACCGACGCGCCGCCGCCGAGCGGCGGCAGCTCCGAGGCCCCGCCCTCGGGCGGGTCGGGCCCCGTGGATGCCGACTTCAAGGTTGTCGACTCGGACAACAACGGGGAGAAGAGCCCGCCGTAGGGTGGCGTTCCGCTACCCGGCCGGGAGGGGTCGCGGCCACTCCCGGCCCACCGGGGGCCCTACGTACTCGACCTCGGGTCGGATAAGCCGGTTATCAGCGGCCTGTTCGAGCGCGTGGGCGGTCCAGCCGGCCGTCCGGGCGACCGCGAAAGTAGGCGTGAACATCTCCCGCGAAAGGCCAACAGCCTCGAGCACGACCGCGCTGTAGAACTCGACGTTCGTGAACAGCCGGCCGTCCGGCCGCGTGCGTTGCAGGGCGGCGAGCGCGGCCCGCTCGACGGCCTCGGCCAGCTCCAGCCGGGCCGGCGTCGCGACCGACCGAGCGATCCGGTGAAGCACCACGCCCCGCGGGTCCTCGGTCTTGTACGCGCGATGCCCGAACCCGAAGAGAAGCTCCCGTCGGGCGAGGCGCTCGGCGATCCACGCTTCGGCTCGTTCGGGCTTCCCCACCGCGTCGAGCATGTCCGAGACGCGACTCGGCGCACCCCCGTGGATCGGGCCGATGAGGGTGGCCAGGGCCGCGGTGGACGCGCTGATCAGGTCCGACCGCGTCGAGATCGCGATCCGGAGCGCGAACGTCGAGGCGGTCATCCCGTGGTCGGCGAGCAAGCAGAGGTATCCCTCGAGGGCCCGGACCCGCTCGGGCGGCGGTTCCTCGCCCGTGAGCATCCACAGGTAGTTCGCCGCGTGCGAGAGCTCCGGTCGTGGTGGGACTGGGGTCTTGCCGTGGGAGCGGCGGACGAAGCGGGCGAGGAGCACGGGGGTCTGGGCGATCAGGCGGAAGCCCTCGGCGAGGCTCGGCGGGTAGCCGAAGCTCCCGTCGCCCAACGACGAAAGGATCGTGCGCAGCGCCTCGAGCGGGGGCAAGCTCGGCGACAATACGTCCACGACCCGTTCGGCCGTCGCGGGCGTCGTCCGGGCCGTCCTCAGCGCGAGCGCGACCTCGGGGGACGGGTCGGCGCCGGGGGGATCGCCGTAGAGGAGGAGGTGGGTGATCGACTCGTACGGGATGCCCGGGACCAGGCGACGGATATCGAACCCACGGTAGGCGAGGTCCCCCGTGGTCCCGCCGACCCAGGAGATTCTCGAGCTTCCCACGACAACGTCGTCCAATCCCTTCGAGGCATGATCGGGGGGCACGGCGGGCCGAACCCGGTCGCCAAATAATCCTTCGCCCTGCCCGGAAAACGCTAAAGGCCGCGCCCGGGTCGTGCTTGCGATGGCCGACGGCCCAACCTACGTCGTAGAACGGCTCCTCCAGCAGCGGGTCACGCTCGAGCTGAAGGACTCGCGGACGTTGACGGGGAAACTTCTCGGGGTGGACGAGCACATGAACGTCGTCCTGGACGACGCCGAGGAGCGGACGTCCGAGGTCACGCGACACTTGGGCCGAGTCGTCCTGCGCGGGTCGAACGTCGTCACCCTGAACGCCCCGCAAGGCGCGGCAGGGAAGCCGTCCTGATGGGCCCATCGAGCGGCGCCCGGTTCGAGAAGGGCCGCCCCCGGCCGAAGGGCGAGGCGCTCGCGGTCCTCAAGCTGCTAGCGATCGCGGGTGGCGACCACACGGCGGTCGTGCTCACGTCGCGCGAGGTCGGCGAGCGGATCGGGGTGAGCCAACAGGCCGCCGACCGCTACCTGCTCGCCCTCGAGGCGAAGGGGCTCGTCACCCGGTCCCTCGCCCAGCGGCGCCAGCGTCTCCTGCTCACGCCCGCGGCGATGCAGCTGCTGCGCACCGAGTACCACGGATACCGTCGGATCTTCGAGGGACCGGCGAAGATCTCCCTCTCGGGCAAGGTCGCTTCAGGGTTGGGGGAGGGTCGGTACTACCTCAGCCAACCAGGGTACGTCGTCCAATTCACGGAGAGGCTCGGCTATTCTCCGTATCCGGGCACGCTCAACGTCCGGGTCGGCCCCGAGGCCCTGCGCCGGGCCTCCCTCGTCTCCGAGTGGACGGGGGTGCACATCGACGGGTTCCATGCGAGCGGGCGGACGTTCGGCGGAGCGATGTGCTTCCCGGCCCGGATGAACGGCCACCCCTGCCACCTGATTCACCCGGACCGGAGCCACTACAAGGACGTCATCGAGTTCATCGCCCGGGACTGTCTACGGGCCGCGTTGCACGTCAAGGACAACGACCTCGTCCAGGTCGCCATCGAGGAATCGTGACGCCGGAGTCGGTCGGGCGCTCGGTCGCCCGGGACCGCCATCCCGACCCAGCTCCCTCGGGCGAAGCCCGTCGGTACGTGAACCAGTGGGTCGAGGACGAGGCGCTCGGTACCGAGCGGGTCCGCGCGTTCGTCCTGATCCTGCGGACCCGCGGCTGCTACTGGGCCGACGTCAAGGGCTGCTCGATGTGCGGCTACTCGAAGGACACCCTCGGGCGGTCCGCCACTCCCGAGGAGCTCGCGGAGCAGCTCGCCCGGGCCGTCGCACGATACCGGGACGAGCCGTACGTGAAGGTCTACACGTCGGGAAGCTTCCTCGACGACCGCGAGGTCGACCCGAAGAGCCGGGCGGCGATCGTCTCGGCGTTCTCCGGTCGGGCGCGTCGGTTCCTCTTCGAGACGCTGCCCGAGTTCGTCCGGCCGGAAGGGATGGGACCGCTCCAGGCAGCGTTCGCGGGCGAGCTCGAGGTCGCGCTGGGCCTCGAATCGACGGACCCGACCGTGCTCGGCCGGTTCGTCAACAAGGGTTCCTCCCCTGCCGAGTACCTCGCGGCCGCGGACCGCCTCGCCTCGCTCGGCGTACGCCGTAAGGCGTACCTCCTCCTGAAGCCCCCCTACCTGACCGAGTCGGAAGCGGTCGCGGACGTCGTGCGGTCGGTGCGGGACGCCGCGGTGCACTTCGACGCGATCTCGATCAATCCCGTGCACATCCAGAACGGGACGGTGGTCGAATGGCTCTACCACCGGGGACGGTACCGGCCTCCCTGGCTCTGGTCGGTCGTGGACGCCCTGAGGGAAGGGGCTGCGGTCCGCGGAAGCTCGCGTCTCGTCTCCTTCCCCACCGCCGGCGGGCTCACCCGGGGCCCCCACAACTGCGGGGCGTGCGACGCACGGGTCCTCGCCGCGATCCAGGAGGCATCGCTGGCCCAGGAGTTCGCCCCGCTCGACGAGCTCGACTGTGATTGCCGCGCGGAGTGGCGCTCGTCGCTCGCCTACGCGCCCCTCGGGGTGGAAGCGTGACGAGTCTCGTTCCGCGCCTGCCACCGCATGCGGTCGACGCGGTCGGCCAATTCCTGAGGGCCCACGCGCTGGGAAACGGCGCGGACGGCGTGGTGGTCGGGCTCTCGGGCGGTATCGACAGTGCGCTCGTGGCGAGGCTCGCCCGCGACGCGCTCGGAGCCGACCACGTCCTCGGAGTGCTGCTGCCCGACGCTTCCTTCCCGGACCCTCTTCTCCAGGAAACGCAAGCGTACGCGCGGGAGCTGGGCGTCGAGTCCCGGACGATCCCCATTGACCCGGTCGAGCAGGCCTACCGAACGGTCGTTCCGGAGCTCGCCGACCGGGTCGCCCTCGGCAACGCGAAGGCACGGATCCGGATGACCGTGCTCTACGCGATCGCCCGCGAGCGCCACCGCCTCGTTGCGGGCACGGGGAACAAGTCGGAGCTCCTGCTCGGGTACTTCACCAAGTACGGAGATGGAGGCGTCGACCTCCTCCCCATCGGGGACCTGTACAAGACGGACGTTCGAGCGATCGCGGAGGAGCTCGGGTTGCCGGCCGCCGTCCGAGCCCGGCCGCCGACCGCGGGGCTTTGGGAGGGACAGACCGACGAGGGCGAGCTCGGGATCCCCTACGCGGAGCTCGACCAGATCCTCTACGGGCTCGAGCAGCTCCGCGGCGAGGAGGAGATCGCCGCCCTCACCGGCCTCCCGCTCGAGCGCGTCCGCGCGGTCGCGGAGCGGGTCGCCCGGTTCCGCCACAAGCGGCGCCCGCCCCCGATCCCCAAGGTGCGTCTCCGGACCATCGGGATCGACTGGCGGGACTGACCGATTTGACGGTGGGCTCCGCCCCCCCACGCCGGCGTAACGTTTTACCCGCCTACGGCTCGGGGGCCTATCCACTGACACCGATTCCCTATGGACCGAGCGACCTACCAGCGCCTCTACGAGGCTCTTGTCACCTACGAGGACGTCCACCGGGTCGCGCACAGCGAGCACTGGAACGAGGAGCTCCTGTTCGTCATCCACACCCACCGCGTCACGAGGGACGCGACGCGCCGCTTCTACGTCGTGAAGCGCCAGCTCCCCCGGCTCGTCTCCCAGTGGAAGCATGGCCGTTCGATCCTCGACATCGCGCAGGAGTGGAAGTTCCCCCCGGTCCTGATGGGCCAGCAGATGCTGGGGGAGCTCGGCATCCCGCGGAAGAAGGTCTGGGGGGCGTTCCTTCACCCTGAGACGGCCCCGGACGCCCGCCTCCGCAAGGAGGTCGAGGAGCTGCTCGCGGCGGACATGATCTACTCCCCGCACGGCATGGAGCTCCAGCGCGAGCGGGGTCGCAAGGGCGAGGAGCGGCTCCAGAGCTGGCTCGAAAAGCACGGCATCGGTTTCCGGACCGAGAAGGACCTGCGCGGGAAGTTCGCGAAGACCCCGGACGCGCTGCTCGACGAGCCGATCATCTTCTACGGCCAGAAGCTCACGTGGATCGAATCGAAGGCGAACTTCGGCGACGACGTCGAGCTCCGGAAGAACCTGCGGCGCCAGCTGGCGCCGTACACCCAGATCTTCGGGGAGGGCGCGGTCGTCTACTGGTACGGCTACGTGGACGGGGCCGAATCGCCCCCGGGGATCCTGCTCTGGGACGGCGACACGTTCGAGGCGATCACACCGGTCGTACCGCCGCGCTCCGAGCGACCTCACGCTGCACACCCGTCGCGAGATCACGCTCGACCAGGGCATCCGGGCCCACCTCACGCAGCCCCAGGATCAGGGCACGACGGCTCCGGCGGCGCGCCGCCTCCTTGAGCTGGCGCGACAGGTTCCGGGCCAGTAGGTCGCAGTCGGCGCTCACTCCCGCGCGTCGTAGCTCCTGGACGAGCGCCATCGCGTCGGCGCGCCGGGCGGGGTCGGCGACGGCCACGAACGTGTCGAGCGGGGGTTCCCCTTCCGGCCATCGCCCCGCGTCCTTGAGCAGAATCTCGAGGGTCTGGTCGCCGATGGCGATCCCGGCGGCCGGCGTGGGGGGGCCCCCGAACAGCTCGATCAGGTGGTCGTACCGGCCGCCCCCGAACAGCGAGCGGGAGTCGCCCTTCTTCGCGAACCCTTCGAAGACGATCGAGGTGTAGTACGCGATGCCCCGGACCACCGTCGGGTCGAAGACCGTCCGGTCGGCGAGCCCGGCCCGTTCGAGCAGCGAGAACAGCTTGCGGACCCGCTCGACGCCCTCGTTCGCGGCCGCGTCCAGGCCCTCGCGGGAGAGGTCGGCCAGGAACGGCTCCAAGCTCCCGGGGGGCACGCCGGCGCCGACGCTCTCGAAGAACGAGCGCAGCGCCTCGACCCGGTCGGGGGGGACACCCGCCGCGACGAGCTCACGCTCGAACTCCGCCGTGGGGATCTTGTGGTACTGGTCCACCGCGCGGAAGAACGGGCCGGCCTCGCGCGCCCCGGCACGTCGCCCGAGACCGTCGGCGATCGCGCGGTCGCTCACCCGGAAGGCGTACAGGCCCTCAGCGCCGACCTCGTCCATGAGGAGCGCCGTCGTCGCCAGGATGTCCGCCTCAGCCTCGACCCCGGGCACGCCGAGGATGTCGAGGTTGAACTGCACGAATTCCCGGGTCCGCCCGGCCTGGGGCTCCTCGTAGCGCCACGACTTCGAGACGGTGAACCATTTCACGGGGAGCGGCTCCGACTTGGCCCGGGCCGCGAAGATACGCGCGAGCGAGGGCGTCGTCTCCGGGGCGAGGGCGACCGGGCGGTCCCCCTTGTCGTGGAACATCCAGGCCTGGGCCGCGATCCCCTCCCCGCTCTTCGTCTGGTAGAGCTCGAAGCTCTCGACGCACGGGGTCTCGAGCTCGCTGTAGCCCCCCCGACGCGCCGCGGCTCGCATGCGGCGGCGGATCTCGGAGCGCGCCCCCGCCTCGGGAGGAGGGTAGTCCCGGAACCCGCGCAACGCCTCGGTCGGCACGTCCCGTCGACCTCGGGCCGGTTAATTATCTATGCGGAGGGGTCGTCCGAACGGGCCGCGGGGGCGAGCACCCCGTCCCCGGCCTCCGTGGACCCGGGCGGGCCGAGCTGGTCGGCGAACGCCCGAAGCCGATGATAGGCGGTCAGTACGCCCACGAAATTGCGTTGGCGGAGCTCCGTGGCGACCTCGCGGAGGTCGGTGACGGCCGGCGCGATGTCGGCTCCCGCGCTTCGCGCGTCGTTCATCCGGTCGCGGATCCTCCTCAGCTCCTCGAAGAACCGGGGCTCGAGCACCGTCCACAGCGCGACCGCGGCGCGGGCGAGCAGCTGTTCGGCGTCCGACCGTCGGCCACTCGACAGGAGCTTCCGTCCTTCCTCGAGGGGGCCCTGGGCTGGAGCCGGGTCGCCGCCGAGCTCGCGGATCGCCTGGGCGAGCAGTTCGCATTCGGTGAGGAGGATCCGGCCGACCTGCCATTCCTCCTCGACCCGGCCGAGCTCGTCCCGGACGTGGCTCAACCGGCGCAAGGCGCCCGCGAGGTCGCCGAGGCGTATCGATTCGCGGACCGCGTCCAGCTCGACGTCCGCGCTCGGGGTCGGGATCAGCTGGGCGACGTCGTTGCGCTGGGCAAGGGTCGTCTCGTACTCCTCGGTCAGGGAGCTCACCAGGTGGACGAACATCCCCCGCGCCACCACCTCGAGAGAGTTCACGTCGGCCGAGACCGAAGCGGCGTTCGCGCGGGCCTCGAACTCCGTGAAGTCCGCGCCCATGCGGCGGCCGAGCTCGAAATACTCTTGCACCCGTCGCCGAAGCTCGGCTTCGTTCTTGCTGGTTGGAAGCGCCGGTAGATCCCGGAGCGGGGCGACCTCTTTGGCGACCGGTTTTCGGGCCGCGGGAGGGGCGCCGACCGAGGGAACGATTCGGCTCGGTCGGCTCATGAGCCCTTGCTGGGGGCTCTCCGACGGCCCCAGCGGTTTCGCGAGGTCGATGGTAGCGAGCAGCTCACTGATCGTTCGGACGTACATGGGGTCCCGGTCGGTAGAGCTGCCGACGGCCTCCCGCACGGCATCGAAGAGCGTCACCGAGAGATGGCACGCCGAGCATTGGGTCGCCTCGGCGGCCACCTCCGACCCGCATGCCGGACACGCGGGCATCGAGGTCACTAGCTCCTCGCGGGGCGGCGTGCCGCTCCGGAGCGGGTCGTAGGGCCACGGACGACGGGTCGGTAGTGCGGGTCGGCGCGCAGGGCGCGGAGCCGGCGGACCCGCTCGGGAGTAGGCGGGTGGGTCGAGAAGATCGCCGCGAAGGAGGCACCGCGGAACGGGTTGACGATGTAGAGGCTGGACTGCGCCGGCGAACCGATGTTCATCGGCTGCCGAACGTTGGCCGTCTCGAGCTTCTGGAGCGCGCTCGCGAGGGCTTCGGGGTCGCCTAGCGTGAGCGCGCCGACCTCGTCGGCCCGGAACTCCCGCGACCTCGAGACGGCGAGCTGGATGAGCATCGCAGCGATCGGCGCCGTGATGAGCGCGAGGACCAGCACGATCGGGTTGACCGAGCTACGGTTGTTGGACCCCCCGAAGAACATCGAGAAGAACGCGATCTGCGCGGCGTAGGAGATCGCCCCGGCGAGCGTCGCGACGAACGTCATCAGGAGGACGTCCCGGTCGCGGATGTGAGCGAGCTCGTGCGCGAGCACTCCCTTGAGCTCGCGGTCGTTGAGCATCCTCAGGATCCCCTCGGTGGCGGCCACGATGGCGTGCCGCTCGTCCCGCCCCGTGGCGAACGCGTTCGGCGTTTGCGTCGGGACGATGGCGATACGGGGGGCGACGAGCCCGAACGAGGGGGCGAGCTCGTCCACGATCTGCGCGAGCCGAGGCGCCTCGGACGGGCTCACGATCTTCGCCTTCGTGGACCAGAGGACGAGCCGGTCGCAGAGGAAGTACGAGACCAGGTTCAGCACGAGGGCCAGGCTGAGGGCGATGATGAGGCCGGCGAGCCACGACTGGAAGACGAACTCCCCGACGAGGCTGCCGATGACCACGAAGAGCGCGATGATGACGGCGAACAGGACCGCTGTGCGGACGCGGGCACCCATGGGACCGGACCAAGGTAGCTACCTCGGACCCACTCAAAAAACCCTCGGTCATCCGGGAACGACGCGTCAGGGTTCGGGGCCGAGCGGGGCCAGGTGGCGGCGCGCCGACGGGGTCGGGTGGTACTCGCCCGGTCGGATCGTTGCGGAAAGCCGGGTCCGTCGGGCCGCCTCGGGGGGGAAACGCCGTCGGCACCGGGGGCAGCGGAACCCACGGACGGCCCCGAGGGACCGTGTCGCTCGACGGCAGTCCGGGCAGCGGGGCGGGGACCCGACCCCCCACCGTGGGGCCAGGGAGACCACGCGCAGACCTTCGAGCTTGAGGACCGGGTCGTCGCCTCGGCTCCCCCAGACCTGCACCCGGTCTCCCGGAGCGAGGTGGCGGACGATGCGCGGCAGCGTCTTCGTGGGCTCGAACGCGATCACCTCGAGGGCGGTCCCTTCTCGGTCCACCAGCCGGAGACGGACGTGACCGCCCCGTAGGGTGCGGGGCGGGTCCGCCACGAGCCCCGACACGCGCCCGGAGCCGTACGCCAACACCTCTCGGGCGAGCCTCGGCACGAGGTGGTCGCCGGTGGCCTGGTTCGTCCGGAAGAGGACCCAACGGTCGACGGGTTCGGAACGCACATCGGCCCGGGCCCGGAGCGGGGACGTCGGGCGGGTCCCACGAAGGCCGAAGAGGATCGGGCACGGGGTGTGAGGCGTCACCAGGAGACGTCGGGTCCTCGGGTCGTGGCATAGGAACAGCTCGGGGTGGCGGCGAGCCGCCCCACGGACCGATGCCACGTCAACCCGCCGGCGGGCCCCCTCGCGCGCGACCGGGCGATAGGCGATCAGCTCCCAGGTCGCGCGCCGGCCCGGCCAGGCGATCGCGGCACTGGCCCCAACGAGCCCCCGCCCGTCGCCCTCGGCATGGACGACCGCCCCGACCGACTGGAGGAACCCCCGGGTCTCCTCGATGGGGACGATCTCGCGCACGGCCCGGTAGTAGAGCCGTGCGGGGAGCCGATGCCGAACGGCCACCAGGGCCGGGTCGGTCCGAGGCTCCCCACGACGCGAACCCGCGAGGACCCGCTCCCAGGCCCGCTCCACGAACCCCGCCTCCTGCGCGAACGTGAGGGGCCGTCCCTTCGAGAAGCTCCACACGGGGTGGCCTTCGACCTCCCCCAAACGTCGCCGCGGGCCGTTGCCGTGGCCGAATCGTGCCGCGAGCGCGGCGTTCCCTCGTGTCTTCCACGGGATGTTGGGGTTCAGCCGGACGAGCCGGGGCTCTCCGATGAGGTCGATGCCCTCGTCCCGGGCGAGCGCGAGCAGCTCCGTGAGGACCCACGTCGTGCAGCCGCCCTTCGGGCTGTCTGTGTCGTCGATCCCGACCCAGATCGTGCTCACCCCCCCGCGCTCGGGCGCCGAGGGCTCACGGACCCGCGGGCCTACGAGAGCCCCGCGAGGAGCTTGTGGTAGGCTGGCAGGTTCGCCTCGAGCCCGATGTCCGCGCGGACCGGCCCCGGTCCGTCGCCGATCAGCTTCACCTCGAGCCCATCCCGCCCGGCGACCTTCGGCCGATGCATGACGCCGATCGGGATGCGACCGGATTCGGTCGTTTCGAGGCAGAGCCGGAACATCGCCTTCCGGTCGGTCGGGTCGTAGCCGGAGAGGGTCGAGACATCGAGCACCTTCTCGCGCCAGAGCTTGTACGTGTCGTTGTACGTCACGCAAGGCGAGAGGTCCTCGACGAAGGCGAAGCCTCGGCCCTCGCGGTTGAACTTGAGCGCCTCGGTGAGGACCGCCGTCATGCCCTTCGGGTCCCCCGAGAACGTCCGCGCGATGAAGTTCGGGGCCGGTATCGAGAGGGCGGTGAGGATCGACATGAACGGAGGCTCGACGTTCCCCTCGAACCCGATCTCGCTCGTCGGGGACGCCTGACCCTTGGTGAGCCCGTAGGTCTCGTTGTTCATGACGATGTAGAGGATCGAGACGTTCTTCTTGAACGCGTGGATGAAGTGACCCATCCCGATGGCGTAGCCGTCCCCGTCGCCCCCCGCCGCCACGACGGTAAGGGAAGGGTTCGCGAGCTTCACGCCGACGGCCTGGGCTAGGAGCCGGCCGTGCACGGCGTGGATCCCGTTGACGTCCATGAAGTTGTGGATCGACCCGGAGCATCCGATCCCGCCGACCAGCACGAAGTCGTGGGTTGGGATGCTGAGCGACGCGGCCGCCCGCTTGATCGTGGCGAGCACACCGAAATCGCCGCAACCCGGGCACCAGATCGGCTGGGCGGGTTTCGCGGACTGGACCATCCTAGGCCACCCCCTTGACCTCGGAAACGATCTGGGGCGCTCGGAACGTCAGCCCGTCGTACTTGAGGACCGAGCGCAGCTTGGCGTGGTGCCACGGCATCGCTTCCCGGATCAGCCGGGCGAACTGGCCGGTGTAGTTGTGCTCGATCACGTACGCGACCTCGACCTCCTTCAGGAACGGGTCGATCTCGTGCACCGGCACGGGGAACACCGTGCGGGCTTGCAAGTAACGGGTTGGCAGGCCCCGGTGCTCGAGCAGGCGCTGCGCTTCGAGGATCGGACCGGACGTGCTTCCGAACCCGATGAGGCCGACCTTGGCGGTCGGAGGGCCGTAGAAGCGGCACGGAGGAAGCTCCGCGCGGGCGTGCACCATCTTCTCCATCCGTTTCTTCATCATCCGATACCGGTTCGTGGAGTTGACCGAGACGTGTCCCCACTCGTCGTGCTCGTTGCCCGTCACCTCGGCCCAGATGCCCGGGGTCCCGGGCGGGGCGTAGGCGCTGACACCGTCGGAAGCGAACTCGTAGACCTTGTAGTGCGCCAGCTTGGCGACGGCCTCGGGCGTGAGGCGCTTCCCCCGGTCGACGCGGACCTTCGCGAGGTCGAACCGGGGGCTCGTCGCGGTGTTCTGAGAGAGCGCTTGGTCCAGTAGGAGGATCACCGGCAGCCGCCAGCGTTCCGCGAGGTTGAGCGCGTCGACCGTGAGGTCGAAGCAGTCGACCGGGTCCGCGGGCGCGAGGATGAAGCGGGGATACTCGCCGTGGCCCAGGTTCGCGAGGTGCGAGAGGTCGGACTGCTCGTGGCGGGTCGGCTGGCCGGTCGAGGGGCCGACGCGCTGGCAGTCCGCGATGACGACCGGGATCTCCGCGATGCCGGCGTGCGAGATCCCTTCGCTCATGAGCGCGAGCCCGGGACCGCTCGTGGACGTCATCACGCGCGCACCCGCGTACGATGCCCCGATCACCATGTTGATCGAGGCCAGCTCGTCCTCCGCCTGACGGACCACACCGCCGAGGGGGGGCAGGTACCGTTGGAGGTACTCCAGGATCTCGGTCGCGGGCGTGATTGGGTATCCCGCGAAGAACCGTCCGCCGCCCACGACGAAGCCGAGTGCCACGGCCTGGTTCCCGGTGGTAAGGATCATGTTGTGAGCGTCCCCGCTCACGATCGAGAACCGGTTCTCGACCCCGGGCATCGCGAGGGCCGCCTTCCGCCCGATCTCGAGCGCCTTCAGATTCTTGTCGAGCGCCTCACCTCCCCGGCGCTTGAACCGCTCCTCGATCACCCCGCGGGTCTGGGCGGGGTCGAGGCCGAAGAGAACGGAGAGGGCGCCGTAGGCCGCCGTGTTCTTGAAGATCGGTTGGCCGAGGGAACCGCCTACCAGGGTCGCGAACGGGAACCCCGCAGAGTGCGGCTCCGCGATGTGGAAGGTCGTGGAATCGTAGATGATGAACCCGTGAGAAGCGAGCTCGGCCTTGCCCATCTCGACCGCCTCGTTGTCGAATGCGACCAGCACATCGACCTGCGACTTGACCGCCGCGATCGGGTCCTGGCTGGCGCGGACCGACGCGTCCGCGTGACCTCCCCGGATCCGGGAGAGCACGTTCCTCGAGGTGTAGACGTAGAGCCCCCGCTTCCGGAAATACCGACCGAGGAGGTCGGAGACGGTCAGCGTTCCGTCGCCGCCCTGCCCGCCGATCATGACGCTGACGTCGTTGAGTTCGAGGGGGGGCCGGGGGGAACCGGGGCCGGACTGGTCGGGCAGTGGAGCGATCTGGGCGGCCGCGGGGGACATTGAATTCTCCGTGAACCGGTCGTTGCTGGCCTGTTCGCTGCGTTTCAGGTCGGGTGGCTATTTAAGTAATCAGTGAAGCGAGTGGGGCCATCGGCCGTCGGAACGGATTACGGGCGAGTCGAAGCCGAGGAGTCCGAGGTCGAAGCACGGTTTTGCCGGTCGCGCTGGGTGCGCGGGCGAAGGGGCGACCGGCACCCGCGACACGGCTTGCGTCCCAGCCTCTCGCTCACGGGTCCCGGAGCCCGCGCGCATCCTACTGACGGAATTCTTTGAGTAGGCTATTTATACACCCCCTAGGTCTCGCGCGCCGCCGGCGCGGAGTGCCGGTCGCGCATGGAATCGACGAACACGGGGTGGTGGCACCGTCACGGTTGGACGGTGGCGATTCTTCTCTCCGCTTTCGGCATCTCCTTCGCGCTCCGAACGATCTGGACGTACCCCGTTGTGGCGCAATGGGGCCCCATCTACACTTTCGCCGGCGGGTCGGACTCGTACTACCACTTCGAGGTGATGCGCTACATCATCCAGAACCACACGAACCTGGTCCACGACCCGATGCTGAACTTCCCGGTCGGAGGGATCAACCCCCGCGAGCCGCTCTTCGACTGGATGAACGCGATCCTCGGGATCCTCTTCGCCCCGTTCTTCGGCGGGAACGCCGTCCTCGCGGGCGCCTGGGTGCTCGAGGTCCAGGCCCCCCTCTGGGCCGCCCTCGGAGTGTTTCCGGTCTACCTCATCGGCCGTGAGGTCGCGAACCGGCGCATGGGACTCATCGCCGCGATGATCTTCCCCTTCTTGAGCGCCAACATCGACTCCTCGATCTTCGGTTACGCGAACTACCTCTCGTTCTACACGTTCCTCGTTCTCGTCGTCGTGTACTCGTACATCCGGACGGTGAAGGCGGTCGGGAGCCGGAGGTGGGTGGAGGATTACCGCCACCCTGGGCAGTACCTCCCCGCCCTCCGGGCCTTTGCCCGTACGGAACGCGCCGCGGTGAAATGGGCGGTGTTCACCGGGGTCTCCCTCGGGGCCCTCGCGCTCGCCTGGCAGGGGTACACGTACGGTGTGGTGGTCATCTCGATCGCCCTCGTGGTCTCGATGGTCATCGAGCGGATCCGCCGCGTCGACTCGTTCGGGCTCTACGTCGCGACCGCGATCGTCGGGCTGGTCGGCTTCCCGATGGCGATGCCGTACTACATCGCCCAGCAGCAGTTCGCGACCTGGTTCGACCTCCCGCTGCTGCTGTTCTTCGGCGCCCTAGCCCTCCTGCTGCCGTTCTTGCTCATGCGCGACGTGCCCTGGGTCTTCTCCATCCCCTTCCTCGTGGCCCTCGTCGCCGCTGCGGTCGGCGTTCTCGCCATCGTAAACCCGACCGACTTCACCAACCTTGTGACGGGGCAGGGATACTTCGTCAAGAACCTGATCTACTCGACCGTCGCCGAGGCCCAGGCACCGTCGATCGACCAGCTGGTCCTAGGCTACGGCGTCGTGACGTTCTTCCTCGCGTTCGCGGGGCTCGCGATCTTCGTCTACCTGCTCGTCCGGGGACGGTTCAAGCGCCACCACATCGTCTTCCTCGTGTTCGCGCTCCTCTCCTTCTACCTCCCGATCTCGGCGGCGAAGTTCTTCCTCATCGGGTCACCGATGTTCGCCCTCCTGCCCGCCGAAGTGATCCGTCGGGCGCTCGACATCGCCGGCTACGGGGAACTTCGGCGTACCACCGCCTCGCTCGCCGACCGACGAAGCCAGTTCTCAGCGTTCCGGAAGGCGTTCAAGCCGCGGCACGTACTGGTGATGGCGCTCGTGTTGGTGGTCGTTCTCCCCAACGTCTGGGTGGCGATCGACGCCGGCATCCCCGGAAACACGAAGGCGTCCTACGCGGCTCAGGTCGGGGCCTCCCTCCCCACCTGGCTCCAGCTCAACTCGTCGGACCCGTCAAGCTACTACCTTGGGGCCGCCGGCACCTCGCTCGATACGCCGGACCAGTACGATAGCGCCGGATACAATTGGCTCGCGCAGCAGGACACGAATTTACCTGCGCCCCAGCGTCCCGCCTTCGTCAGCTGGTGGGACTACGGGTTCCAGGCGATCGCTCAGGGCGGACACCCGAGCGTCGCCGACAACTTCCAGCACGGCATCGACCCCGCGGGTCAGTTCCTTCTCTCCCAGAACGAATCCCAGGCGATCGCGGTGCTCGCCACCACGCTCCTCCAGGGCGAGCAGCGCGCGTCGGGGCTCTCCTACCTTCCCGCATCTCTCAACCGCATCCTCGCGGCGGACGGGCTCGACGTGAGCACGCTCCACAACCTGCTCGTCAACACGAGCTCGGACTACGCGCTCGTGGTCGCCCACCCCGAGCGATACCTCCCCGTCGACGCGAGCACGCTGACCCACGACAACGCGATGTACCTTGCGATGGCCTACTTCCTCGCGACGTCCCTCCCCCTGAGCGGGGTCGCGAAGGTCTACGACGACCTGCAATCGTACACGGGTTGGTCGATCCGCTACGCGATGACCGACTCGCGGCTGTTCCCCTTCAGTGGGTCGGACACCGGTATCTTCTACGCTCCCGCGGACCTGACCGGTCGCATCATCGACCGGACCGGCCAGCCGGCGACGTTCTTCAACCTGAGCGTGCTCGGGTCGGACGGCGCCTACTACCCGTACGGCCACCTGCCCTCGGGCGTCACCCAGGTCGGCTCGCCGGTCGTCAACTACTACGCCCCGTTCTACGACTCGATGATCTACCGCATCTACATCGGGTACAACGGGACGGACATCGGCCAGAGCGCGGGGATTCCGGGCCTTTCGATGAACTCGACCATCGAGCCGGGCTGGATGCTCCAGCACTTCGAGGTCGTCTACAAGACCGCGTACCTCTGCTCGAAGGCCAACTACGGCGGCACCTGCCTGGCGGAGAACCAGCCAGCCGCGGTCGCCGGCGCCCGCGCCATCAACGGCTCGGCCGACCTGCGACCTTTCAGCTACTTCAGCGGCGGCGAGACGATGCTGGAGTACTACCCCGGTCAGACGTTCCTCGGGGACGTCCAGCTTCCCGACGGCGCCCCCGTGGGTGGGGCCCGACTGACGGTGTACGACGGCTGGGGCATTCCTCACCAAACGGTACTGACCGCACCGGACGGGTCGTTCTCGCTCGTTCTTCCGCCCGGCAACGACACCGTGAACATCACGATGGGGCCGGTCCAGGGCCTCACGCAGGCGGGCCCCGTGCTGTTGAAGTCGTTGAAACTGGTCGTCCCCGACGCGACCGGGCTCAGCCTCAGCGCACCGAACCTCGTCCAGACGGTCACGGTCGGCGGTGGCTCACTCCAGGGCTTCGTCTACTGGCAGAACGGGAACACCTCCGTTTACACCCCGTCCACCGACGCACTGGTCTCGGGAGCCCAGGTGGTCTTCAGCGGGTCGAACCTCACCCGCTACGTCGCGACGACCGATGCCAGCGGAGCGTTCGACCTCACGAACGTGGCTCCGGGTCTCTACAAGTATAACGTCCTCTACGCGGGTCAGAACTACACCGAGACCTCGATCACGGTCACGCCGGGCGTGACCGGTAACGCGACGGCCGGGCTTCGGCCCGCGATCGTCGTTGGAACGGTGAGGAACTCGGGCGGGGATGTTGTCAGCGGCGCGACCGTCACGCTCGGCGGCGCGAGCGGCGTCCTCTCCACCTACACCACGAACACGACCGGCACGTTCCGGCTCGGAAGCATCGGGCCGGGGAACTACACGGTCAACGCGTCGGTGCCGGGGTCCGACCTCCGGTCTGCCGGGATCCCGATCACGGTCGTCGCGACGAACTCTAGCCTGTCCGTGAACCTCACGGTCCGCCCTTCGGGAACCGCGACGTTCGTGCTCACGGTCAACGGCGTCCCCGCGGCGGGAGTGCCCGTCCGGTTCACGCCGATCGCGACGTACTCCGACGCCTCGGTCTCCCCGCTCCTGACCCTCTCGAACGCGTCGAGGAACGCCACGGTCCTCGTGAGCTCGGCCACCGGCACCATCACCGCCACCCTCCCCAGCGGGAACTATTCGGTCTACGCCTACGGATGGGCCAACGGGCAGCTGGAGGCTGGCCTCGGGGCGGCCTCGATCCTCGCCGGGAACTCCGTGGCAGCCTCGTTCTTGCCGTTGTCCCCCGCGGTCCGCCTATCGGGTTCGGTCGCCCCGGTCGGGTCCCAGGGCACGACGACCGAGACGGCGGTCATCGCCTATTCGTCGGCCGGCGACGAGGTCGTGGCCTGGGCCACGGGCGGCGCGTATTCGCTCTCGCTGCCCGCCGGCACCTATACTCTCCTCGCCCTGGAAGGCTCCACGACGGACGTAGGCTCCGTGTCGGCCGGGCTCGCCGGGGTCACGCTCTCCGTCCCGACCTCGGTCCCGATCTCCCCGGTCGCCGCGCTCCGGGCGGAGTTCACGGTCGGTGCCGTCCTCTCCGACGGTTCCGTGTTCCCGGCGGCCGGGGCTTCGGTCTCCGTAAGCGCAGGACCGACCGGCCCCTCGATACCCGCGGTCGCGAACTCCACCGGCACGGTCGCTCTCTACGCCCCCTCCACGCTCCCGCTTTCCGCGGGGTCGTACTGCGTGAGGTCCACGACGTTCGGCTTCGCCTCGACCGAAACCTGTGACATCTCTCCGAACGGCCTCTCCGCCCTTTCGCTGGTTCCGACCACGCTCCAACCGGTCCCCGTGACGCTGAACGTCCTGGGGCTTCCGTCCGGGACGTCGGTCACGGTCAACTTCACCGCGGAGAGCGTCACGGCCGTGAGCCGCTCTCTCTCGGGGGGACCATCGTTCGCGTTCTCCCTTCCGCCCGGGCTCTACGGTGTCGGGGCGCGTGCGGTCATCGGGTCCGGGACGGTCGTCTACCTTCCCTCTGGGCCCCTCTCGACCACGATCCCGCTGGGTGCGACCCGCTCCGCCCTGACGCTCGTCGTCATTCCCGAGGTGAATGCGACCGGGGTCCTTTCGCTGCCTTCGGGGGTCAGCGCCGCGAGCGTCACGGTCTCCCTCTCGTCGCCCGTTCTCAACCTCAGCGTGGACGGTAGCCTGTTCGAGAGCGGGTTCCGGGCGGCCCCGGGGACCTACTCCGCGTACGCCACCGCCACGGTGGGCGGGACCACCTACGCGAGCCTCTCCCGGGTCACGGTCGACCCCGATGGGAACATCACGCCCGCGCTCGTCCTCTCCAGCGCAGGCCCCACCGTGACCGGCACGCTGGTGAACGGAGTCGGGACGACGGTCCCCCTCAACGTCACCGTGCGCCTCGTCACCCCCGGCGGGGCCGCGGCCGTCGCAAAGGCGGTCGACGGCACGTTCTCCGTTCCGCTCGGCGCGAGGACCGCCTACACGGTCTTCGTCAACGGGACCACCACCGCGACAGGACCCAACGGCAGCTACCTGCAATCGTGGAGCGCTCCGGCCGGCACTTCCTGTGCGGTCGGGGTGGTGAACACCACCTGTTCGATCCCCCTCGTGAGCATTCCCCAGACGGTCTGGCTCAACGGGACCTTGGTCGTGCCGGGTGTCCCGGGAACGGTGCCCGGCACGCTGCGGTTGGTCGGTCCGTACCCGTCCACCAGCGCCACCGTCATCACGACCGCGAACGGCACCTTCTCCGCCCTTCTCCTTCCGGGAGCGTACTCGCTCTACGTGACGGGATCTGGCTCCGCTCAATCGTTGGCCGACCTGACGAGCGTCACGGCGCTCCCGTCGACGGCGTCCGGGTCCCTCACGGTCAACCTCGCGCCGACCTGGGTCGACACGATCTCGGTCGTTCCCCCGAACGGCAACTCCGGAACCCTGGCTCCGGCCACCGTGACGGTCACGAGCCCGCTCGGAGCCCGAGCGGTCTACCACGACGTCCCGTTGACCTCCCCGCTCGCCCTCGCCTTGCCCGCCGGGACGTACCTCGTGCAGGCCACAGCCGCCGGAACCTTCGGGGGTGTAGCGTCGAACGCGTCGGCGCAGACGAGCGTAACGGTACTCAACGGCAACGTGGGAACGGTCCTCCCGCTGACCTTTAGCGCGACGAGCGCGGTCACGGGCACCGTGGTCGGACCCACCTCCGCGACCGTGACGGCCGGGGGGAGCGCCACCTTTTCCTTCTCCGTCCGCAACTCCGGCAACGTCCCGGTCACCGTCCACCCCGTGGGGACCCCCTCCTACTGGACGTTCAACTTCAGCATCTCGAACGTGACGCTGCTCCCGGGGCCGTCCGGGTCGGCCGTCTCGGGGGAGGTCCGCGTTCTCATACCGCCGGGGACACCGGTCGCGCACCCGGGGATAACGATCGAGTTCTCCACGGCGAACGGTACCGTGGTCGGCTCCGTCAGCCCCGCTCCGACCGTGAACGTCGTGGGGTACTATGGGGTCGCGACCGGGCCCTCGTCGCTCCCGACGCGGGTCGGGCCCGCGACCGCCAAGGTCCCGTTCTACGTTCAGAACACGGGGAACGTCCAGGAGACCGTCGTGGTGACGATCGCGGACTCGGCGCGGCTCGCCGGCCTCGGCTGGGCGGCCAACGTCTCCTCCGGCGCGACCCCCGGGCAGGTCGAGCGGTCCGTCGCCGCCGGGAGTAACATCTCGTTGGCCGTGAACCTTAGCGCGACCTCCTCGATCTTCGTTCCCCCGGGGTCGGTGACGGTCTCGGTCTCGGTGGTCGAGTCGAACGGAGCCGTGTCGGCGAGCTCGGTCCTCAAGGTACCCGTCGCTTCCATCACCGCTAGCAGCGGTAACGGGCTGCCTCCCGTGATCGTCACGGGCCCGTCGCTCGGTTCCCCGCCCAACCTGCCGCCCTTCTGGCTGATCCCGCTCCTCGCCTTCGTCCCCGCGATAGCGCTCGTGGCGGGGGTCTTCACCTGGCGGTGGTGGCGCCGGCGGAGGTGGACTCGGCGATGACCGCCCGGAGCGTGGCCGTTCTCGTTCTCGCGCTGCTCCTCGCCCCGGCGCTGCTGACGGCCGTCGGCGTCCTGGCTCCGACCGCTCGCGCGGCCGGGACGACCGCGGTGACCGGGTCGGTGACGGGACCGTCGATCGTGTCCACCGGGTCGACCACCCCGTTCCAGGTCGCGGGCTTCGGGGGTCCGGCGGTCTCCGCGAACGGCACCGTCGTCGGGAACCTCACCTACTACGCGTCCCTCGTCGGTCCGAACCTCACCGGAGTGAGCTTCCTGCCGTCCGAGAGCAACTTCACCAGCAACCAGTCGCAGACGGCGGACCTCGTGGTCACCAACGCGACCGAGACGATCACGATCGACCTCGAGGTCGCGTCCGTCTACCTAGGCAAGAACGTCTCCTTCAACACCTCCTACGTCGTGAACGTCGTCCAGCCGTACGTGATCTCGGCGACCCTCGTCGCCTCCGCGTCGTGGGTGACGGCGTTCACCGTCTACGTGACCTTGGACGGGACGGTGATCGGCAACGTGAGCGTGCCGGCCCTCCAGGCCGGGGGAACCTACCAGGTCAAGTTCGAGTACCCGACGCTCGGGCTCTCGACGGGCGACCACACGTTCGCGATCTCGCTCGTCCAGGAGCACGGTCTCGTCACCTTCGCCAACGGGCAGACCCAGTACTCCGAGACCGTCTACGTCACCGGGCCCGCCCCGGACTACACGCTCTGGTACGTCGCCGGAATCGTGGCGTTCTTCGGGGCCATCTTTATATTCGCTACCCGAGTGGCCGCGCGCCGGCGGGGCGCAACGCGCCGCTGAACGGCCAAGGGACCTCGATCCGATGGCGGCACGAGTCGATTTGCACTGCTCTTCCTGCGGGCGCACCGTGCCCGCCAAGGGGGCGACCCAGTTCCCCTGCCCCAGCTGCGGGGAGACGACCATCGGCCGGTGCTCGCGTTGCCGGGACCAGAGCGTCCTCTACCGGTGCGCGAAGTGCGGCTTCGAGGGACCGTAGGAGGCGTTCATGGGCCAGGTCGCGGTCTTGTTCCGGGTGATGCCCCAGGGCGTGGAGACCGACCTCAAGGAGGTCGCGAAGGGGGTCCGCGACGCCCTTCCCGAGGGCGTCACGATCCGGGGCATGCAGGCGAAGGACATCGCCTATGGGTTGCGGTCGCTGCTCGTCGCGGTCGTCATGAGCGACACGGGCGGGATCCTCGAATCGACCGAACGCGCGCTCGCGAAGGTACCGCACGTGGAATCGGTCGAAGTGATGGAAGAGGGGCTCCTTTAGGGAGACCCGCTCCGGGGCGGCCGTGGACCTCTTCTCGCACGTTCTCGTCGCGTACCTGCTCACCTACGGCCTCGTCGGACCCCAGCCCCAGTACCTCGCCGCCGGTGCGCTCGCGGGCGGGCTTCCGGACGCGGACGCTCTCTTCTTCCCCCTCGCGCGACGCTTCCCGATCCTCCGCCACCACGGGATCACCCACTCGCTGTTCGGCGTGACCGTGGTCGCCGTCGTCGGGGCGCTCGTAGCCCCGATGATCCTCCCCGGGGCCCCGCTCCTCTATTTCGCGGTGATGGAGGCCGGTGGGATCGCCCACATCCTCCAGGACGGGTTCACCCAGTTCGCCGTTCCGCCGCTCCTTCCGTTCTCCAACAAGAGCCTGCACATCGACGCCGACCGGGCGATCAGCTTCGTGACCCTCGTCGTCTCCGTCATCGGGTTCTACGTTCTCCTCGACGTGGAGCGCAATCACGTCGCCCTCAGCGTCTACATCGCGACGCTCTGGGCCCTGACCGCGTTCTTCGTGGCGTACTTCTCCATCCGACTTGCCGGGCGGGCGGCGATCGGCCGCCACCGCATGCTCTTCGGCACGCGCGCGGAGCCGGTGCCGACCGGGAACCCATTCTCCTGGCTGCTGCTCTCCGAGAGCTTGACCAACGGTCGGATGCGCACGACCTGGGCCCGCTACGTGCTGGGCCGGGGCATCACCGACGGCCCCAACACCGTCGAAGGGCCGATGCAGCCCGAGCCCCACGTCGGGGCTCCCGCCTCCTCGACCGAGGCCCTCGAGTGGTCGTACCCGCTCGCGCGTCATGCGAGCCGGGTGATCGAGACCACCTACCACTTCGGCGAGGCGTTCCAGGAACCCGCCGGGACCTGGGTCGCCGTCTGGTACTCCCTCGAGTTCACGATGTTCGGCCGTTCCCCGGCCGTCCGGGTCCGCTTCCCGACCCAGGGAGGACCGGCCGAGGTGCGCACGGCCTTCTACCGGCCCGTACAGCACCCGATCTGACCGGGAAAAGGACGAACGCACGGACGGGGGAAGCCCCCGCCCGCATCGAAGGCCAGGGACCCTACTTGTACGTCGACTGGTGGGTCGTGCCCTCGTCGTCGACGATCGTGATGCATTCCCCTTCGCACTCGAAGAGGCAAGCCTCGCACATGATGCAGTCCGGTCCGTGGATCACCGCGGACTTCTCCACGCGGAACTGGAACTTCGCAGCGACCGCGGGGTCGTCCACGACGTTCGGCCAGTTCTCGCGCGGCTGCATCTCGAAAACGGTCACAGGACAGACATCCCGGCAGTGGCTGCAGCCGGTGCACTTCTCATGCTGGACCTCCACACTGACCATGGACTTCCCGGCTTCCCACCGAAGCGGAATATATTAAGTCGTTTCGTGAAGGACGATTCCGGTCGCCGGCCGATGGTCGTGCTATCTTGCGACGCGGCTCGCGGTCACGGGATGTCGGCGGGATTCCACAGTCCGACCCGCGGACCTCCGCGCAGCGCGTCCAGGGCTTGAACCTCGGCGGGCGTGAGCGAGAAGTCGAAGACCTGGGCGTTCTCGCGGATCCGCTCGCGGTGAACGGACTTCGGGATCTCGACGATCCCGTGCTCGAACCCCCATCGGATGAGCACTTGGGCCGGCGTGCGGTGGTGCGCCGCCGCGATCGCGAGGATCGTGGGATGGTCCATGTGCCGCCCGCGGGTCAGGGGGGACCAGGCCTCGAGGCGGATCCCGTGGGTTTCGCAGTAGCGAAGTAGCTCCGGGTCGAAGACGAACGGGTGGAACTCGACCTGGTCGACCGCGGGAACCACCTCGGAGTGGGCCTGCAGTTCCTCGAGGTGTCGGACCGTGTAGTTGCTGACGCCGATCGCCCGGCACACGCCCTCACGCTGCAGCTGAACGAGCGCCTTCCACGAATCGAGGCGCTCCTGGGGCGAGTTCGCCCGCGGCCAGTGGATGAGATAGAGGTCGGTCGGACCTAGGCCAAGCCGCTCGGCGCTCGCCCGCCCGGCCTTGAGCGCGCTCTCGAAGCCGTGGTCGGTGTGCCAGAGCTTGGTCGTCACGAATACCTCGTCCCGAGGGATGCCGCTGGCGCGGACCGCCTCGCCGACGTCGGCCTCGTTGCGGTACATCGCGGCCGTGTCGATCGCACGATAACCGAACTCGAGGGCCCACGTCGCCGCGTCCCGGGTAACGGGACCCGGTTCGGACTGGAAGACCCCGAGGCCCAGCCACGGGATCTCGGGTCCTTGGTTGAGTCGAACGCGCGTCGCGATCGAGGCGCCGCTCGGGAAGGGCATGTCCCGGTAGAGGGCCGCGGACGTTTATCGTCCGCGACCGGCCAGGCTCACCGGCTCGGGGGCCGAGCGGAAGCGGGGAGGGACCCCTCGTTGCCCGAGCCGCTCGTCATACCGACGGAGCTGGGATGCGTGTCCGGGGCAAACGGAGAACGCCTGCCAGGGGGCATCAACCGAGGAGCGGTCGGCCCCGGCGGCGTAAACCTCGATACGCAGGGGTCGATCGTCACATCCGCCGCCGTCCGTGGTGTCGGGGTCGCCCACGAGCGGCCGGAAGGCGTAGTCGTACGCCCGCCCCATCTCGCAGAGGGGGCGCTGGAAGAGGTGGCTCAAGGCGGCACTTCCAAACCCGGAACGGCTCAACTCCTTGAATACTACCGTGAGCGCGCGGGAAGGTCCCTTCCGCTCGCCGAGGCTATCATTATGACCTCGGTAACGGCTCGTCTCGGGTCGCCCCCCGGTCGTTCGGGACCTCGCGGGGCGGTCACGGAGACCCATGCCCATCGTCGACCTCGGGAACGCCTCGATCCGATACGAGGTCGCGGGGAGGGGAGACCCGACCGTGATGGTCCACGGTTCCCTCTCCGATCGGAGGAGCTGGGATGCGGTCCGCGCGGGGCTCGCCCCATCGCTCAGGGTCCTGGTCTACGATCGACGGGGCCATGGAGAGAGCACCGGACCGGCTCGAACCCACCCGGTTCGGGACGACGCGAGCGACCTCGCCGCGCTCCTCGACACGATCGACCTCTTCCCGGTCCACGTGGTCGCGCACTCCTACGGCGCCGCGGTCGCGCTCCGGTTGGCTGCCGACCGGCCGGAGATGGTCCGCAGCCTCGACCTTCACGAGCCACCGTTCCTCCGGCTCCTCGAGGATGACCTCGCGACCGCTCCTGAGGCTGAGCGCCTCTGGGCGGCCACGAGGGCGATGCAGTCCCTCGTCCACGCTGGTAACGCCGAGGCGGCCGCACGTGGGATTGCGGATGCCCTGTCGGGGGACGCAGGGGCCTGGGACCGGCTCCGACCCGAGGTGCGGGACAGCGTGCTGGGCTACCTGGACCGGTGGGCCGAGGAGTTCGAGGACCCCGAGACGACCCGCCCTGACCCCGGCGTTCTCGCCGAGCTCATGATCCCGGTGCTCCTCACCACCGGGGAGCGAAGTCCCCCGTTCCTGCAGCGCATCACGGGCCTCACCGCTGACCGCCTAACGAACGCCACCCTTCGGACGCTCACGGGGGTCGGCCACGCTCCCCACCTGAGCGACCCGGACCTGTTCATCGCCACGGTCCAGGGCTTCCTCGTCGAGAGGAACGTTCCGAGGACCTAGTCCCGCCTCTCGACGCGGGTCGGGTCACCCGGGGGAATCCGACCCGTTCTCGACGCTCCTAGTTCTGCCCTTTGTACAGGACCTCGATCGATTGCGTGATGGTGATGTTTCCGAGACTCCCGCAGCCCCCCACACCCCAGATGTACGTTCCAGCCGTGAGATTCTGATTCGCGGTGTAGGACATTGGGCTGCCGAAGTAAGGAGGGTACACGCCAGGACAGTACCCGGGTGGTCCACCGGCCGTGTGGGCCCCCATCGACATGGTGTGATCCGCCTCGGCCGCCCCTTCAAGCACTGCTCCCTCGGAGGGCACGTTGAAAATGACGCCGGTGAACCCCGGAACCCTGAGGACGGTCCCGACGGGGACCAGAATCTGCCCCCGGGGACTGGCCGCGAAGGGCCCCCAGGGGATGCTACAACAAAGGGTGATCGCGAACAAGCACGCGAATCCGAGGCCGAGAACGAATCTCGCGTGCGGCATCGCCGTGGCCCTAACGCTCGGCGAACCAAGAGGATTCCCGGGCCGCCCACCGACCCGCTCAGACCCGATGACGGGCCAGCACGGAGGCGACGACCTCGAGCTCGTCCAGACGATACTCGCGACCCGCCTGCAGAGGCCCGGACGAGGGCCCCCGCTCGACCTTGAGAGTCGCCTGCTTCCACGCCTTCGGGTCGTGGCCGTGAAGGTAGAGCGCGCTCTGGAACGCAACGTGGGACGCGGGAGGGGAATCGGCGAACGTCATGAACATCGCCGCGCCGGCTCCGACGATGGCCCCGAGCACGGAAGCGAGGGTGTTCGGCGGATACGAGGAGACGAGCCGATGGCCGTTCGAAAGGACGAACACTCTCGGGCGACCCCCGGCCGGGCCCTGCGCGAGCAGCCGCTGGGCGTCCACGGGTAGCCGAATGAAGTCCATCAACCGTCGCATGGCGTCCGACGTGTCGTCCCCCCGGACCACGCCGGCAATGGCCATGTTCGCGTCGGCGTCGTTCGGCAGCAGCTCGTGGGGATAGCGGATGTTCAGACGGTCCGGGGGGATGACGCCGAGCGAGAGAGGGTCGGTCTCGGCCAGCACTTCTCCCGCCAGGCGGACATCGGTCCAGTGGAACCCCGGGTCATCGGCGGAGGCCAGGGCGTAGGCGACCCAGTTCAGGAGCGGCCGGTCGCTGCCGTACAGCACCGCCGATGTGGGCCGGTCCAGGAGGCTCTCGAGCGGCATCGCGATCCCCGGCTGACCCCTCCCTCCGAAGCACGACAAGTACGAGGTCCAAAGATAAAGAACATAGGGGCGAAATCCGTGGCCTCGTCCTTCGCGAAGCGGGGGCTCGGCCCGACCGGCGTGGGACGTTCCGATGTCGGCGCCGGCGCGTTTCGACGGGGGTCTCAGGGGCTGAGCTTCTGCCCGCAGTTCGGGCAGAAGGGGAACTGCCCCACGTAGTAGACCCGCTGGCACTGTCGACACGCGATCATCGGAACCGGGGCGCCGGGAGCAAGAGCAAAACCGTAGCCGGGCCCGTGGTTGAATGTGACGACTTGCTGCTCGCGGACGGCGTCCCCGAGCTTCACGTATCCGACCAGGTAGAGGATCCCGGGGATCAGTCCGAGGAACACCGACAGGATCCCGATGACCAAGGTCGGGGCCTGAGCCTCCTGGTATTGGCCCCGTCGGATCCGCAGGTACGAGTATTCGTACGCGCAGCCGAGGAAGACGACCGAGATCGTGCCGACGACCCCTGCGACCAGAGCGACCAGCCAGGCGACCCGCAGGAAATGATAGGCGGTGAACCCGAACAGGAGCACCAGAAGGGCGACCACCACCACGGCCCCGATGACCTGCAAAACGAGCGCCACGAGCACGAGGGTCTCGGCCGTGCCCGCCGAGGGTGGACGGTTCGGACGGGGGGCCGCCGCCGAGCTGAGGACCGGCGCCGGGGACGTTGTGGCGGACACGCTCGACGCGACGCCGGGGGGAGGGGTCAGCTGTTGGTCAAGCTGGGCTGACGGGCCCCGACGACCTCAAACGACTCCGCCCCTTGCGGGAAACATGGAGCGAAAGGAAACCTCGCCCTTGATCGAAGCCCTCCGGCGGGAGCAGGCGAACGCCGTACAGCTGCACCTCCAGTACAAGGGGTACCATTGGAACGTCTCGGGTCCATCGTTCCACGACCTGCACCTTCTGTTCGACACGCACGCGACGCAGGTCTTCGAGATGATCGATGAGCTTGCGGAGCGCCAGAGGATCCTCGGGGCCCCCGCGGACTACACCTTGGAGGCGCTGCGCCGGGCCTCCGAGCTCGTGGTCGAGGAGAAGCTTCCGACCACCCCTCGGGAGATGGTCGAGCACCTCGTCGCCTCGCACCGTCGTGTCATGGACGGCCTCCGGAAGGGGATCGAGCTCGCCGACGGGCGTGGAGACCCTGGGTCCGCGGACCTGTTCACGCGGTTCCTCCTAGCCCATGAGAAGATGGAATGGTTCCTCCGAGAGGTCCTCGGGAAGGCCGCCTCCCTCAGCGGAAAGTAGGTCGCCGATAGGTCCCTCTCTCGGGACCCGGACCGCTGTCCCGATCAGCGCGACGGCCGCTCGATTCCCCCGAAGTACGGTGCCCGGGGGTCGACGGTGGAGTTCCCCAGCCACTGTCCCCCGTCCACCGCGAGCACTTGACCGGTGATGTAGCTCGCGCGGGGGCTCGCGAGGAACCGGACCGCCTCGGCGACGTCCTGGGGGGTTCCGAACCGTCCAAGGGGGACCGCCTTCGTGACCGACTTCTCGATCGACTCCGAGACCCAGAGCCGTTCGTCGGCCGCTTCGGTGTGCACCGGCCCGGGAGCGACCGCGTTGACCCGGATCCCGAAGCGGGCCCACTCGACCGCCAGGGTCCGAGTGAGGGCGAGGACCCCCGCCTTCGCGGACGCGGAGTGCGCCGTGCCCGGACCGGCCAGGCCTCCGTACGACGCGAGGATGTTCACGATCGCCGGGGTCGGGGACCGCTGCAGGAGCGGCAGCGCCGCCTTCGAGCAGAAGAACGTCCCATCGAGCACGACCCCGATGACCGCGTGCCAGCCGTTCGTCGTGATCTTCTCCGCCGGAGCGACGAAGTTGCCGGCGGCGTTGTTCACCAGGACGTCGAGGCGTCCGTACTCCTCGCGGACGACCCCGATGAGGTGGTCGACCTGTTCCGGGACCCTCACGTCGGTGGGAACCTCGATCACGCGCGCTCCGTGGCCTCGGAGCTCGCCCGCGCCCGAGGAGAGATGCTCCGCCGACCGGCTTGCGATCGCAAGATTGAACCCGTCGTCCGCGAGCGCGACACCGATGGCTCGGCCGATGCCGGTGCCGCCGCCGGTGATGAGGGCTACGGGTCTCGCGTTCGGATGCTGGGAGGAGGCTGCGGTCACGACGAGGACGGAATATCGAGCCCTTAAGAACCTAACCCGGGGGGTCCCGGGCTTCTCGGAGGCTATAGGGCCGCGCCGACGGTCGTTCCCCGGCTACGCCTTCGTCCCGAGCGCGGCCGAGCGGGCCGCCTCGAGTCCGCCGCTCGAGAGGCCCATTCCGAGGACGCCTTCCACGCGGAAGACGGGGACCCCCTCCCGAAACACGACGATCGTCGGGACGACGTCGAGGCGGAACGATTCCCAGAGCGGACTCTCCTCGGACGTCACGTCGCCGACCGCCGTCCGGAACCCCTTCTCGCCCTCCACTGCCGATAGTTGCGGCCGGAAACGCTGGCAGAACGGACACCAGTCTGCGAGGAAGGCCACGAGCCACGTTCCTTCCCGGAGCAGTCGGTCCTGGCGGAACGCGTTCGCCTGAAGCTTCTCCATTGGCCCTCGTGCGGCGGTCGCCGGGTCCCTCCGACGCCGCCGCCTTCCTATGTGGAGCCCACTAAAGAGGACGGCGGTAGGGTCGTGGCCGCCGACGCGCCCTGTCCACCCGGACGCCCGTGTCGGTCCAGAACTCGGAGATGTACCGTGACGGGGTCCGGTCGAACCCCTGAGCTAGCGGGCGGCGGGGCGCGGGACGACCGGTGAACTTCGAGCGACCGGCGACCACGACCACCGGCACGCCGGCGGCCGAGGCCGTCCGGGCGAGGGCCCTCGTTCCCACCTTGTGAACGACGGACATGTCGGAGAACACCGCGTCCGCCCCGATGACCACCAGGTCGGCGGTCGCCGCGACCCGAAGCCCCGCTCGGTCGGGGACGGTGCGCGCAGAGAGCCCCGCTCGACGGAGGTCGTGGGCGAAGAGCCGCCCCTCGCCGCCCGGGAAGCTCTCGAGGACCGAGACCCGCGACGGGCGCCGCGTCCGACCGAGGGAGGAGAGCGCGAGGAGGACGGTTTGGCTCCGACTGAGGGTGACCACGTGCTCGGCCCCCCTTGGAAACCTTCGTCGGCTCGTCCGGGCGAGACGGGGCAGCTCAGCGGCCATTCGAGATCGTTCGCGTCGGGTCCAAGCGCGGGCCCAGCCGAGCAGGTCGTTCGCGGCGGCCGTACGCGCGATCCGGCGCCACTCCCTGGCCCAGCGCAGGAAAGGGCCCATCGCGGGCTGCGCCTCCTCGAGAGCCCGGGCGACCTCGCGGAACCGAGCGCGAAGCGAGGTCCCCGGCCGGCGGGCCCATCCATCGAGCAGTCCCGAGAGGGTCTCCAGCGCCTCGGCGGCCAGCGCGCGAGCGCCGTGGCTCCGGTCGGCGCGGATCCGCCCGAACGCTGCCGCCGCCTCGTCGCGAGCGTCGCTGGCGGGGCGTGACCGGGTCCTGACCATGGCGGACCACCTCGACGACCCCCGTTGTATTGAACCCGACGAGTCTTCCCTCTGCGAGGCCGACGATGTCCTGGCGTGTCCCGACCGAAGCGAAGAGCGACCGAGTGTTCCCGAGCCCATTGCTCGGAAAGGTGGAGAACCACCGATTCCCGAGCCAGGTCCTTACGGGCAACCCGTGGGGAGACCCGGCGGAACGCGACCTCCCCGTCTACGTGCCGCCCTCGGGCCGGTCCGAAGGGCTCCCGTTGCTCGTCCTGCTCAGCGGCTACACCGGTGCCGGTTGGATGCATTTTCAGCGGCCGAGGTACCTCGGCGACTCGATCCCGGGTCGTCTCGACCGGATGATCCGCCGCAAGCTGGCGCCCGAGGCCGTGATGGTGGCGCCGGACTGTCTCACCACGCTCGGAGGGAGCCAGTACATCAACTCCTCGGCCACGGGCCGGTACGAGGACTACGTGGTCCACGAGGTCGTCCCGTTCGTCCAAGAGAAGTACCGCACCGGTCCCACGGCCGTGCTGGGCACCTCGAGCGGCGGCTACGGCGCGATGGTGCTCGCCCTGCGGCATCCCGACGTGTTCCGAGCCGCCGGGTCGAACGCCGGCGATGCCTTCTTCGAGTACTGCTATCCCCCCGACTTTCCCATCGCCTTCCGAGAGATCCGCCGGGCCGGCGGTCCGGAGAAGCTCCTCGAGAGGCTGCTCCGCGAGCCCGTGAGCGGTTTCGGCCCCCACCAGCCCCAGGTCCAGGGTCTGGAGGTGATGGGGTATGCGTCGTGCTACTCGCCGATCGACGCGGAGCCCGGACGCTTCGACCTACCGTTCGACCTCGAGACCGGGGCGATCCGCCCGGAGGTCTGGGCGAGGTGGCTTGCCTGGGACCCGGTTCGCATAGTCACGGAGGAGCGGTACCGGGACGCGGCCCGGAAGCTCGCCTACATCTATGTTGACGGCGGGGCCCGCGACGAGTACTCTCTCGACATCGGGGCTCGCATCTTTGCCCACGCGGCCCGCGGCGCGGGGGCGCACGTCGACCTCGAGGAGTTCGACGGGGTCCACGGCGACGGGGGCCCGCGATACGATGTCATGATCCCCCGTCTCCTCGCGGCGCTCGGCTTCCCGGTCCCGTAGACGGCCCCAGCACCCGTTTTGTACCCGCGCCACTGATGGGGGAACGAGGCCGCCAGCCCGGCGGCAGCGGAAACCCCATGATACGCGACGGCCAGATGGTGTGCGACGCCTGTCAGAAACCTATCAGTCGAGTCACCGAAGTCCCGAACGAAGGATGGCCGAAGATGCACAACCTCTGTTCGGCGTGCTTCGCCGACCTCAAGACGCAGGCGGTCTCTCGGGGATAGGCCTTCG
>Ga0326728_10002017_pt1 | contig 69298 bp, 63 predicted proteins | sample MB3enrmetagenome_FD_207602 | JGI IMG/M metagenome (GOLD analysis project Ga0326728, IMG submission 207602) | Lab enriched peat soil microbial communities from McLean, Ithaca, NY, United States - MB31MN | ecosystem: Environmental > Terrestrial > Soil > Wetlands > Peat | place: USA: New York... | reverse complement strand
TGGCGAGCATCATGGTCCAGCTGCCAGCCAGTCAGCCCAGGGTGGATTGCATCTCTGACGTCGTGCCTGCTGCAAATTGGGCCGAACGCGAGATGCGTGATCTCTTGGGCATTGAATCCGTGGGCTGTCCCAATCCCAAGCGGCTGATCCTGCCGGACGGCTGGCCGGAGGGAGTTCATCCCCTTCGGAAGGACGTACCGTGGAACTATGTCCCATCCAATTTCGATGAGAATAAAGAATACCAGTTTGATGAGGCGCCGGAGGGGTGCACGGTTGTTCCCTTTGGCCCCTTTCACCCCACCCTGGATGAACCCGCTCACTTCCGCCTCTACGTGGAAGGAGAAATTGTCCGCGGGTGCGAGTACCGTGGGTTTATGGTGCATCGTGGCATCGAGAAACTGGCTGACTCCGTCCTCACCTACAACGAAATACCGATGCTCGCAGAGCGAATCTGTGGAATTTGCGGTTGCGTACACAGCGTGGCCTACATTCAGGCCGTTGAGCAGGCCGCAGCGATCAAGCCGACTCCCCGCGCCGAGTTCATCCGCACGATCATGCTCGAACTCGAACGCCTGCACAGCCACCTCCTGTGGGTCGGACTCGCATCGCACATCCTTGGCTTTGACACGCTGTTTATGCAAAGCTGGCGGATACGCGAGCCGATCATGTGGATCGCTGAAAAACTGACCGGCAACCGGAAAACCTATTCGCTGTGCGTGGTCGGCGGCGTGCGCTGGGATATCACGACGGAGATGAAGAAAGAACTGCAGGGGGTGCTGGATACCCTTGAAAAGGAGTGGATAAAGGTTGCCAATGCCGTCAAAGGCGATCGGAATATCAAGGCGCGTACCAAAGGCGTTGGTATCGCCGATAAGGACCTGGTGAAAGATGCCGGCCTCGTGGGTCCGCTCGCCAGGGCCTCTGGTGTACCCATTGACTGCCGCCGCGATTTACCCTATGCCGCCTATGACAGTGTGGATTTTAATGTGATCGTGGAAGATGGCTGCGATGTCTGGTCTCGGCTGCTGGTCCGTGTCCGGGAGGTATTCGAATCGATCCGCATCGTCCATCAGTGTCTGGAGAAGATGCCCGAAGGTCCTATTCAACTGAAGATAGATGATGAACTCCCACCGGGCCGTATCGGCCTCTCTTCTGTAGAGGCGCCGCGCGGCGAGTCGCACCACTTTGTGGTCACAGGCGAAAACAACCGTCCGGACCGGTGGCGGGTTCGCGCACCGACCTATCAAAACCTGCAGGGGATCCCGGCAATGATCAAAGACCAGCAACTCGCGGACATGACGATCTCGCTCGGCAGCATCGATCCATGCTTCTCCTGCACTGACCGGATGGAAACGGTGGACATCCGCTCCGGGAAAATACAAGTCTACTCTCAAGAAGAATTATTGCAGCTGGTACGACAAGGGAACGACACGGGGACAAAAAAGAAATGCAGTTAAACATAGCAGCCATCATTCTTGGAGCAATCAATGTGGCACTCGCCCTCGTCCTGGCGCCACTGTTCGAGGGGATCCTGCGTAAAATCACGGCGCAAATCCAGTCCCGGCAGGGGCCGCCTCTCCTGCAGCCCTATTTTGACCTGCTGAAGTTGCTCGGCAAGGAGGATATTGAATCCGGCCAGTCCCCCAGGATGCAGCGATTTGCTGCCTTGCTTTCGCTGGCGACAGTGCTGACCGTTGCGGTGCAGGTACCGATGGGGGGGCAAGCCCCCTTGGGCGGCCAGAGCGATGTCATTCTCCTGATCTACCTTCTCACACTTTCAGGAATATCCACCCTGCTGGCAGCGCTGGCTGCGGGCTCAACGTATTCCCTCGTCGGCATGAGCAGGGAGATGATGGCCATGATGACCCTGGAGCCCCTCCTCGCTGTTGCCATTGTGGTCGGCGCGGTGCACACCAGTACGCTCAGGCTCGACCAGGTGCTGAATGGATCGGTCTACACTTCTGGCTTGTTTCCAGTGGCAGGGCTGATCATGCTTGGAATTATTCTGTTTGCACTGCAAGCATTCATAGGCCGGATGCCGTTCGATACTGCGGAGGCCGAAACAGAGATCATGGAAGGACCGGTGATGGAGTATTCAGGGCCGAAGCTTGCTTTATTTAAGTATGCCCGCATGGTGAAATTGTTTGTCTTCAGCGCCCTTTTTGTCGCACTCTTCATCCCGTGGGGCCATACCGGTTTTTATCCCCTGGATGTAATCATCTTCCTCGCGAAGGTAACGGTCTTAGTTCTGTTGGTGACGCTCGTCGCAGCCACGCACGCCCGCTACCGTATCGATCAGGCGATCCGTTATTATGCGAGCCTGTTCGGGCTTGCACTCGTGGCATTGGTCTTTGCGGTGAGTGGATTTTAAAAGAAAGGTGACTATGTCGCTGCTCAGTAAGATCAAAGAGGTGATCATCTGTCTGAATGCAGGTCGGGTGACCCTGCCCTATCCCTTTGCGGCCAAGCCCGTGCCGGAGCGCTTCCGTGGCCGTCCGATCTTCGATCCTAAAAAGTGTATCGGGTGTGCCGGGTGCGCCAACAATTGCCCTGCCCGTGAAATCCTGGTGTTCGACCCCTGCCAGGAAGTCCGCATCATCAAGTACATCGGCCGGCGCTGCACTTACTGCGGTCGGTGCGCGGATGTCTGTCCTGAAGGTGCGATCACCATGAGCGGGGAGTTCGAAAACGCCACCGGAGACATTCACGACATCCAGCAGAACCTTGAAATCTTCATGGGCACCTGCCAACGTTGTGGCCGCTGTTACAGCGGACAGGGCCCCTTGGAGGGGCTGATGATGAAGGGCTACCGCTCCGATAACCTGGACAAGGATGCATGGGTCTACTCCTCTCAGGCTTATCTTGATAAAGAACCCGTCGTAAAGGATATCGACCTGGAGCTGGACTGAAGGAGAAGTAAAGATGCTTAAAAACCTGTGTAAAAAGATGTTCCCCCGTTCCCTCTGGGTGTATCACGCCAACAGCGGAGGCTGTAACGGATGCGATATCGAGGTACTGAACGTATTAACACCATACTATGATGCCGAGCGTTTCGGCATAAAACTGGTTGGCTCTCCCCGTCATGCCGACGTGATGCTCTGCCAGGGACCAGCATCCCGCGCTACTGCTAAGGCGTTGAAAAGGGCCTATGAAGCAATGCCCGCTCCCAAACTGGTCTTTGCCATCGGCTCCTGCGCCTGCGGCGGGGGTATCTGGTATGACACCTACAATGTGATCGGCCCCGTCGAAAAGGTCATTCCTGTTAATTTCTACATCCCGGGCTGTCCCCCCCGACCGGAAGCCATTCTATACGGCGTGGCCGTGGCCTTGGGTCTGGTGGATAAGAAAGTCTCACCCGTGCAATTCAAACAACTCGAGCTACCGATTCCCAAATACCACCCTGAAGATTTGCTCAAAAAAGATGAAATGGTCGTGTACCAGAAGATGGATCACGTCTGAAGTGCCAGGCTTTTCCATAAACAAAATCGTTACTTCTTCGCCTCTCGCCTGGCAGCTGACATTCTCCCGCCTCTTATCCGCCAGAAATGTCTTGACAAAATCCGTTAAAACCTATTTAAAATAGGCATCAAGAAGCATGCCCTTTCATTGAAAAATGGGGGGGCGTATCTTATCATTAAAGTATAGTGATTTTTCCATCCTGTTGATACCCCATTTTATCGCGTCGAGGTGAAAGATGGATTCGAACCAGAAAGACAGGTCTTTCTTGTCGGAAGTGGTGCAGGCCAGCGGTGAAACCCTGCAGGCCTGTTACCAATGCCAGAAGTGTTCCGCCGGATGTCCGGTCGCCTTCGCCATGGATATCCTTCCCAACCAGGTCCTCCGTCATATTCAGTACGGCCACCGGGAAAGGGTCCTCTCGTCCAAAACGATCTGGATCTGCGCTTCCTGTTATTCGTGTAGTGTGCGATGCCCGAACAACATCGATATTGCCAAGATCATGGATACGTTGAGAAATCTGGCAATGCATTCTGAATTCAAACCTGGGGAAAAGGATATTCCGATTTTCCACTCCGCTTTTTTGGATACGATCAAATCGAAAGGCCGAATTCATGAGCTCAGCCTCATCCTACAGTTTAAATCCAAAACCAGAGATTTTTTTAAGGATGCTGCCTTGGGATTGAAGATGTACCGAAAGGGAAAGATTAAACTCCTTCCGGCGAAATTTAGCGGAGGAAAAGAGATTAAGGAGATTTTCAACGCTTTTGAGAAGGGGGCGAGACAATAAAGCACCAAATCCCAAGCACCAAACCCCAAACAATGACCAAAGCTCCAATGACCGAAATTTGCGGGTTGGGTCATTTGGGTATTGGTTACTGTAATTTATCTGGGATTTGGAATTTGGAGATTGGAATTTGAATTGCTGAGGGAGATAAAAATGAAAGAGGTCTCTTACTATCCTGGGTGCTCTCTCCATGGGACTGCCAGGGAATATGACGATTCGATTCGAGGTGTATTGAACCTCCTCGATATCCAACCTCGTGAGCTCGAGGATTGGACCTGCTGCGGCGCCAGTTCTGCCCACTGCACGAATGAGGAGCTCGCCGTCGATCTCGCCGCTCGCAACCTTGCCATCGCGGAGGAGAGCGACCGGGAGCTGTTGGTCCCGTGTGTGGCTTGTTACAGCCGGTTCAAGGTAGCGGAAAATGAGGTGAAGGAGCATTCCAAAAAAGTCCGGTTCTCGTATCACGGCAACGTTCCCATCCGTTACTCGTTGGACTTCTTCTGCGACGAACCCATCTTAGACGAGGTAAAGAAAAAGCGGACGAAACCCCTGACCGGGCTCAAGGTCGTTTGTTACTATGGCTGTCTTACGGTTCGTCCGCCCAAACTGACCGGAATCCGCGAATATGAGAACCCCCAGCACATGGACCGTTTGATGGAATGCCTGGGCGCGGAGCCGGTTCAATGGTCTTACAAGACAGACTGTTGTGGAGCTAGCCTGGTGATGACACGGACGGATATCGTCAGGAAACTGGGACAGCGCCTGTTGTCGATGGCGAAGGAAGCGGAGGCCGACTGCCTGGTCACAGGTTGTCCGATGTGTCAAGCCAATCTGGATATGCGCCAGGAGGAATTTGAAAAAGAGTCTGGCGAGAAATACGATCTTCCCATCCTCTATTTTACGGAGCTGATGGGATTGGCGTTGGGTCACAAAGACGTCAAGAAATGGTTAGGCCGTCACATCACAGACCCAATCAAGGTGCTGAGTAAAAACGGTCTGATATGAAAAGTTTTGAATTCGGAAACGGGGATTTGGGATTTAGAACGATTCAAAGAAATGCCTGAACAAAGGGTGGGCATGGGAATCCAAATGGCAGAGAAGGTTGGAAATAAGGTCGGAGCCGTGATGGTGGTGGGTGGAGGCGTCGCAGGAATCCAGGCTTCCCTCGACCTGGCCGAATCGGGATACTATGTCTATCTCGTCGAGTCGTCGCCCGCGATCGGCGGCGTGATGGCACAGCTGGATAAGACATTTCCCACGAATGACTGCTCCATGTGTATTCTCTCCCCGAAACTGGTCGAATGCGGGCGTCACCTCAACATCAAGCTGTTGACACTTTCCGAAGTGGTAGACGTTTCGGGGACGCAAGGTAATTTTCAGGTTCGGGTCATCCAGCATCCACGGTATGTCGACGTCAATAAATGTATCGCCTGCGGTCTGTGCGCGGAGAAATGTCCGGCGAAGGTAGACAACGGATATGAAGAAGGTCTTTCCAAGCGTAAGGCGATCTATATCAAGTACGCACAGGCCGTCCCCCTCAAGTACGCGATCGACCCTGCCCATTGCATCTACCTTACAAAGGGAAAATGCAGGGCGTGTGAGAAGCTCTGTACGGCAAAGGCAATCAACTTCGAGGATAAGGAACAAGAAAGCATCATCAACGTCGGTTCGATTATTTTGAGCCCCGGATTTGATGAGTTTGACGCAAGCCGGTTGGTTGCTTATGGATACGGGCGTTATCCAAATGTGATTTCGAGCATTCAGTTCGAGCGAATTCTCAATGCCTCAGGTCCCTTTCAAGGAACCCTCTTAAGACCATCGGATAAACAACCACCCAAGAAGGTGGCCTGGATCCAATGTGCCGGTTCCCGGGATATGACAGGAAATAGCGGAAATGCCTCCTGCGGAAACGAATACTGTAGCTCGGTTTGCTGCATGTACGCGATCAAGGAAGCCGTCATCGCAAAAGAACACGCTCACGAAGTCGACCCTACGATCTTCTACATCGATATCCGCGCCCATGGAAAGGAGTTTGACGCCTACTACGAAAGGTCAAAAAGCGAACACGGCATTCGATTTATCCGCTCGATGGTGTCCCGGGTGGCAGAAAGACCGAAGACCAAGGATTTGATCATCAGCTACGTGGATCCGGAAGGAAAGATAAAAGAGGAAGAGTTCAATCTGGTCGTGCTCTCCGTGGGGTTGACCCCTTCAAAAGAGGCCAAGGAGTTGGCTCAAAGACTTGGCATTCAACTCGACCCCTACGGATTCTGTAAGACCGACGAGTTCGCGCCTCTCGATACAACCCGGCCCGGCATCTATGTCTGCGGGACTTTCCAGGGGCCTAAGGATATTCCAGAGACGGTCGTCCAGGCCAGTGGCGCGGTGGCGAGCGCATCCGCCCTTCTCGCCGATGTCAGCGGAAGCATGACGAAGAAGAAAGACTACCCTCCTGAACTAGATTTGAGGAACGAGGAGCCGCGCATCGGCGTATTCGTCTGTCATTGCGGGATCAACATCGGGGCGACGGTAAACGTCCCCGAGGTCAAAGAATATGCGAAGACCCTCGACGGCGTGGTCTATGCCGATGAGAATATCTACACGTGTTCCCAGGACGCTCAGGAGAAAATCAAGAAAGCCATCGAAGAAAATCACCTGAACCGCATCGTCGTTGCTTCCTGCACACCGAGGACTCACGAGCCCATGTTCCAGGAGACGATCCGGGAGGTGGGACTCAATAAGTATGTCTTCGAGATGGCCAACATCAGGGATCAGTGCTCCTGGGTCCACATGCACCAACCCAAGGAGGCGACGGAAAAAGCGAAGGAACTTCTTCGTATGACCGTAGCGAAATCACGCCTCTTGCAGCCTCTCGAAGAACCGCGGGTGGAGGTGATCAAGAAGGGCCTGGTCATTGGGGGAGGCCTCTCGGGGATGAGGGCCGCCCTGAAATTGGCCGATCAAGGGTTTGACTGTGCTCTTGTGGAAAGAGAGGCCGAACTCGGAGGAAACCTGCGTCACGTCTATCATACACTCGAAGGCAACGATCCACAGGAGCTTCTTCGAAAGATGATCGGCGACGTCAAGAACCATCCCCGCATCCAGGTTTTTACCAAGGCGACTTTGAAAAACCTGAGCGGGTATATCGGTAATTTCAAGTCCGTCATTTCAACCAAGGGTGGCGAGAAGGAGTTCGAACACGGCATCGTCATCGTTGCCGTGGGGGCAAAGGAGAAGACGCCTGCCGAATATCTCTACGGCCAGGATTCTCGGGTCATCACACAGACCGAGCTGGAGGAGAAGATCGCCCATCATGCGGAAGAGCTCAATCGGTATCAGCATATCGTCATGATCCAATGCGTGGGATCCCGGACCCCGGAAAGACCGAATTGCAGCAGGATCTGCTGTTCTGTCGCGATGAAGAACGCCCTGAAGATTAAAGAAAAGAATCCCAACGCCAAGGTGACCATGCTTTACCGGGACATCCGGACGTATGGATTGGCGGAACGGTACTATACTCAGGCAAGAAAGCAGGGGGTCGAATTCATTCAGTATGAGCTTGATTCAAAGCCTGATCTGAAAACAGAAGGAGGCCGGCTCCAGCTCAAGGTCAGGGACCGGATCGTTGGTGAGGAAGTCATCCTCCAACCCGACCTCGTGGCTTTGGCGAGTGCCGTCATTCCGTATGAGAATGAGGCCCTGGCGAAGATGCTCAAAGTGCCTTTGACGGCGGATGGATTCTTTCTCGAGGCTCATATGAAGCTCCGGCCCGTGGATTTTGCGACGGACGGCATCTTCTTGGCCGGGCTCGCCCATTTTCCAAAAAATATCAGCGAGTCGCTTTCCCAGGCCGATGCGGCCGTAGCCCGTGCCACGGCTTCGGTTGCCAAGGGGTATGTCAGCGTCCTTCCCACCATCTCGGAGGTCGACCAGAAGGTCTGCGTGGGCTGCGGCCTGTGCGAAGAGCTCTGCCCATTCAGCGCCATCCGCGTGGTGGAGACCGCGAAGGGAAGAAAGGCGGAGACCGTTGCCGCTTCATGCAAGGGATGCGGGGTATGCGCATCAAGCTGTCCACAAAAGGCGGTAACTGTCCATCATTTCTCTGATGAGCAATTAACAGCCCAGATAGAGGCGCTTAATCTTGTTAAAGAAAAGGATGCTGCCTGACAGAGACATTTTGGATTTGTTTCGGACTTCGATATTAGGATTTCGGATTTCAGGGGTATGCTGGATGGGTTTTGAACCGAAGATTTTGTCCTTTCTGTGTAACTGGTGTGCTTATGCGGGGGCCGACCTGGCAGGAGTCTCCAGGTTTCAATATCCTCCCAACACGCGGGTGATCCGGGTGATGTGTTCCGGGAGAGTGGATCCGGCCTTTATCCCGAAGGCCTTCTTGGCTGGATATGATGCGGTGACGGTCCTCGGTTGTCATCCAGGAGACTGTCACTACCTGACGGGCAATGTCCAGGCCCAGCAGAAGATGGACCTGACGCATAGGTTGCTAGCCATGGTACAGATTGAATCGGAAAGGCTCCTTCTGGACTGGGTTTCCGCGGGCGAGGGCGAGCGCTTCTCGAGGGTGATCCGGGAGTTTGTTGAGAAGATCCGTAGTCTCGGGCCCTTCCCTCTCGACCAGGAAATGAAACGAAAGCTCCAGGCGATTGAAGCCTCGCTCGAAGGGGAGAAGATCCGGTGGATGGTGGGAAAAGGGTATGAGCTCATCGAAAAGGAGAATGTCTACGGAGAGCGTCTTTCCCGGGAGAAACTGGACAGGCTGATTGAGGAGACTATTCGCAATGAGCTGATCAAGAACCGAATCGTCGGAGCGGTGGAATCTCAGCACCTTTCCGCCAAAGAGATCAGTCAGACATTGAATTTGGAGTTGAAGGAGACCCTCTCTTTCCTGTCCTTATTGGTGGGAGAAGGCAGGATAGGCTTTGACCCTTCGGAAGAAGGAAAAGTTCCAAGATACATCCGAAAGTAAACCCCGTTAGAAATTCCAGTCGGTGCGACTCGAAACCGAGCGGGGCATTATTTCTAACGGGGTGAATTCCCACATCCCTTTCAACTCTCGGAGCATAATGGACGGAAACAGGGATACAGCAGAGAATGAACGAAACAGATAGGAATCATCCTGTAGGCGCGGTCATGGTGGTCGGGGGCGGAATTGGCGGAATGCAAGCCGCCTTGGACTTAGTCGAATCGGGGTACTTTGTCTATCTGGTTGACAGCTCGCCCGCGATTGGGGGGGTGATGGCCCAGCTTGACAAGACCTTCCCCACCAATGACTGTTCCATGTGCATCATGTCTCCAAAACTGGTGGAATGCGGGCGGCACTTGAATATCCGGGTCATCACGCATGCGGACGTGGAGTCCGTCGAGGGCGAACCCGGCCACTTCTCCGTGACGCTCAACAGAAAACCGCGGTATATCCGAAGCGACCGTTGCACAGGATGCGGCGAGTGCGCCAAGCACTGTCCGGTGACGGCGATCGATACCTATAACGAAAAGCTCAGCCAGCGGGCAGCGATCTATATCCAATACCCTCAAGCCATTCCCAAAGTCTATCTGATTGACCGCGAGCAATGCATCGGGTGCGGGCTGTGTGAGAGGGTCTGTTTGGCTAAAGCAGTCGACTATAGCGACAAGCAACAAGTCGAGAAAATCGAGGTCGGCTCCGTCATCCTGGCCACGGGTTACGAGATGTTCAATGCCCGTCTCCGGCCGGAGTTTGGCTACGGCGTTTTTCCCAATGTGGTGACGAGCATTGAATTCGAAAGGCTGCTGAGCGCCACCGGGCCGCACCGCGGCCATCTGCTTCGTCCCTCCGACGGAACCATTCCCGAGAAAGTCGCCTTTATCCAATGCGTGGGCTCCCGTGATTCCAACTGCGGCAACGGCTACTGTTCTTCCGTGTGCTGCATGTACGCCACAAAAGAGGCGATCATTGCCAAGGAGCATGTCCATTTCGTCAAGCCCACTATCTTCTTTATGGATGTTCGGGCCTACGGCAAAGGGTTCGACGCCTACTACGAAAGTGCAAAGACCAAGTACGGAATCCGTTTTATTCGATGCATGGTCTCCAAGATAAGGGAATCCTTGAAAACGAAAAACCTGCTCGTCACCTACCTGAGCGACGAAGGAAAATTGGTGGAGGAAGAGTTTGAACTGGTCGTCCTTTCGGTAGGCATGGTCCCCTCTCAAGAGACGGTTGAGATGGCGAAGCGGATCGGTGTTGAATTGGAATCTCACGGCTTCTGCAAAACGACGACATTTGAGCCCACGTCCACTACCCGAAAAGGGATCTATGTGTGCGGCGCTTTTCAAGAACCCAAAGACATCCCTGAGACAGTGGCCCAGGCAAGCGCTGCAGCGGCAGAGGCTTCTTCCCTCCTCGCCGAAGCGAGGGGAACGCTAGTCGCTGAAAAGAAATACGTTCCAGAGAAAAATGTGAACTACGAAGGGCCCCGCATCGGTGCCTTCATCTGCCATTGCGGCATTAATATCGGTGGAATCGTGGATGTCCCTGCAGTCGTGGAGTACGCACGAACGTTGCCCTATGTGGTCTATGCGGAGGCAAACCTTTATACCTGCTCTCAGGATACTCAGGATCATATCAAGCAGGTGATTGAGGAAAACCGGTTGAACCGGGTCGTTGTGGCCTCCTGTACTCCCCGGACGCACGAACCCCTGTTCCAGGACACGATTCGTGAGGCGGGTCTCAACCGCTATCTCTTCGAAATGACCAATATCCGGGATCAATGCTCCTGGGTTCACATGCAACAGCCCGAGGAGGCAACGGAGAAGTCACAAGACCTCGTGAGGATGGCCGTGGCCAAGGCTGCCCTCCTCGAACCCCTTCAGACCCAGATGATCGGCGTCGTACAGAAGGCACTGGTCATCGGCGGAGGTCTCAGCGGGATGACTGCCGCCAAGAAGATAGCAGAGGCCGGTTATGAGGTCTACCTCATCGAGAGAGAATCGCAGCTCGGGGGTAAGGCGAGAGCGATTCATTTTACCCTGGAGGGAGATGATGTTCAATCTCATCTAAAGCAATTGACCGAAAAGGTGGAGAAAGATCCGCGTATCCATCTGATGACCCAGACCGAGATAGAAAGTGTCAACGGCTTTGTGGGAAATTTTAAGACAAAGCTCCGCATGGGAAAGGAGCTTCAGGAAATCGACCACGGCGTCATCGTGGTGGCGACAGGGGCTGAGGAATATTGGCCGAAGGAATTCCTCTACGGTAAGGATTCGCGCGTGATCACGCAGAAGGAAATGGAAGAGAAGATCTCCCTCCACCCTAACGACCTTAAGCCTCTCAAGAATGTGGTGATGATCCAGTGTGTCGGGTCGAGGAATGACGAGAGACCGTATTGCAGCCGCATCTGCTGCTCAGAAGCGATCAAGAATGCTTTAAGACTGAAATCGATGAATCCTGAAAGCAACGTCTATATTCTCTACCGGGACATTCGAACCTATGGGTTCAAAGAGGATTATTATCGAAAGGCCAGGGAGGCCGGGGTGATATTCGTCCGGTTTGATCCGGAGCGGGAGCCCCGCGTAGAAAAAGAAGGGAAAGACCTCAAGGTGACCGTTCACGAACCTATTCTGCAGGACGCGCTAAACATCCAAACCGACCTTCTCGTTCTCAGCGCGGGGATCATACCCTCTCCCGATAACGAACGCCTTTCAAAGATGTTGAAGGTTCCATTGAATCAGGATGGTTATTTCTTGGAAGCCCATATGAAACTCAGGCCCGTCGATTTTGCAACGGAGGGAATCTTTCTGGCCGGGCTCGCCCACAACCCAAAATCGATTGAGGAGAGCTTGAGCCAGGCCAATGCGGCCGTCTCACGCGCTTTGACTTACCTTTCGAAAAAGGAACTCGAAACCATCGGGACCGTCTCGGAGGTGGACGAAAGGACTTGCATCGGCTGCGGCCTCTGCGAAAGTGTCTGTCCCTACAAGGCCATCGAGATTTTAACGAAAAGGACCGTCGTGGGAGAAAAACAGGTGGCCCAAATCAATCGAGTGCTGTGCAAGGGCTGCGGGGCCTGCACTGCCTCTTGCCGTTCAGGCTCTATCGATTTGAAAGGCTTCACGAACGCAGAGGTGGTCGCACAGATCACGGAACTGGCGATCAACTGGTAAATAGGAATTTGGAAATGGGAAACGGTGTGGAAAAGAACTGGGAACCAAAAATATTAGCCTTCCTTTGTAACTGGTGCTCTTATGCCGGAGCCGACTTGGCGGGAACATCGAGGATCCAGTATCCCCCGAGTATCCGTGTCATCCGTGTCCCCTGCTCCGGACGGATCAATCCCCTCTTTATTCTCAAGGCTCTCCAGAGCGGGATCGATGGAGTACTGATCTCCGGCTGCCATCCGGGGGATTGCCACTATCTCACCGGAAACTACGTGGGAAGGAGAAAGTCAGCGACTATGAGACGGTTCCTTCAATACCTCGGCGTTGAAGAAGGTCGTGTGCAGTTCTCCTGGGTCTCCGCTGCAGAAGGAACCAAGTTCTCTCAGGTGGTTGAAGAGGTGACTCAGGACATTAAGAAATTAGGACCCGCTAAGCAGTTTGTGAAATCAGAGGAGTGAAGGGGCCAAGGGGTCGGGGGGTCAAGAAAGACCACCCATAAGACTTGAACCCTGGAACCCCCGAATCCTTGAACCCTCTTAGATAAAATTGGGAAGAAGACAGACGTTGAACATGGAAGAAAAATCAAAAGCAATTCAAGATAAGATTCGACAAAAGGCGAGAGAACTCTTAGAAAATAAGAAGGTGGATCTTATCATCGGCTTCGGTGAGGGAACCCTTCCCCTTCGTGTGACTCCGATTTTTGTCAGAACCCCGGAAGAAGCGGACCGCTTGATCTGGAACTCATTCTGTGAGAACAACCTGGCGACCTACCTCCATAAGCTCAGTCAATTCAAGGTAGGTCTCGTCGCGAAAGGATGCGACGCTCGCTCCGTCGTCGCCCTGAGTCACGAAAAGAGGTTCAAGCCCGATCAGCTAATCCTGATCGGAGTGCCCTGCCAGAGAATGGTGGATCGAAGAAGGGTGAAGAAGGCATTTAAAGGAGAGATTCTCCGTGTGAGCGAGCAAGGGGACGAAATCATTGTAGAGGGTGAGGATTTCAAGAAGACTCTGAGAAGAGAGGACCTTCTCTACCCTTGCTGTCAGGTGTGCATTCATCGGAACCCTCTCAAGGCAGATGTGCTGATGGGAGATCTGGTAGAGGAATCCTCCCTTGTGAAAGTGCATGCCGATGTGAAGGAGTTTGAAAAGAAGTCTCCTGAAGAACGGTGGAGATATTTCGAGAAGGAGGCTGGCCGATGTATCCGGTGCTACGCCTGTCGGGAAGCCTGTCCCATGTGCTACTGCACGGAATGTTTTGTCGACAGCTCCAACCCTAAGTGGATTGACAAGGGGCTTTCTCCCTCTGACGTCGAGTTCTTTCACATCGTGCGGGCCTATCATCAATCCGGAAGATGTTCAGGCTGTGGTGCCTGTGAACGAGCCTGTCCGATGGAAATTAAGCTCACCTATCTCACACAGAAACTGAATCAGGATGTGAAAGAGCTGTTCGGGTTCGAGACGGGGGTCGATCCGGAGGCTCCACCTCCTCTCGCGACCTATGAGATTGAGGATCGTCAGGAATTTATCAAATGAAATTAAGGCTGGATAAGAAAAACTTCATACCCTTCTTGCAGAGTTTGATGGACGAATACGACCTCTTTGCTCCGGTTGAGCTGGCCGAGGGAGTTTCGGTCTATAAGAAGATTGATCAACCCGAAGAAGCGGACCTTTCCATCCGCAACCCCCAAAAACCCGCCAAGGAGATATTCTTCCCTCAATCGGAAACCATGTTCCAGTATCAAAAGGCGGGCAAAGAGAATCGGATCACCTCTACCGAAGAAGTAAAGAGAAACCGGGTTCTCCTGGGTGCAAGGCCGTGCGATATTCAGGCCTTCGCTCTCATCGATCAGGTCTTTGCAGGAAAAGAGTATACGGATGTCTATTACCTGAACAAACGAAAGGCGACGACGATTATCGGGATGGGCTGTGACCATCCTCTTTCGACCTGCTTCTGTTCCTCCCTGAACGGAGGCCCCTTCCATCGCGAGGGGTCGGATCTCTTTTTGATCGATTTGGGCGAATCCTATTTGGTGGAATTGCTCACTGAAAAAGGAATGGCTTTCCAAAAGAATAAACTTTTTGAAAAGGCCAACGATAAAGAGTTAGCCCTGGCAAAAAGGGTTGAGGAGAAGGCGGCGGAGAAGGTAAAGGCTTCGGTTCCCGTAGACGGGATCGATAAGCGATTAGATCAGATGGCGGAAAGCCCGTATTGGGAACGCATTCAGGAAAAGTGCCTCGGATGCAGGGTGTGTACTTACCTTTGTCCAACGTGCCATTGCTTCGATATCGTGGATGAGGCCTTAACCAACAAGGGCCGGCGGGTGAGAAATTGGGACTCCTGCCTTTCCTCTCTCTATTCGCAGGAGACATCAGGCCATAATCCCAGGCCGACGAACCGTGAACGGACCCGGCAGCGACTCATGCACAAGTTTAATTATTTTCCGAAAAACTTTGACCGGATTGCCTGCGTGGGCTGTGGACGGTGCATCCTTTACTGCCCCGCTCACTTTGATATCCGACAGACCATTAAGGAAATACAGAGTGAATAAGGCCATGTCAAATGTCAAAACTCAAGGTTCAAATGAAATTAAACTTTTAGAATCTTAGAAAGTTTTGTCATTTGTGCGCATTTGACATTTTTGGGGCATTTGAACTTTGACATTTGAAATTGAGTTTCTTATGAAAAACCCCTATCTTCCCATCCCTGCGGTTGTCAAAAAAACTTTGGTCGAGACAAGCGACCGGATGCTCAGGACCCTTGAACTCCGCTTCCTGAATGAAGAGGATGCGCAGGCTTTCAGCTTCGTTCCCGGCCAATTCTGCGAGCTGTCTATCTTCGGGAAAGGAGAGGCGCCTTTCGGGATCGCCTCGTCGCCTACAGAGAATGGTTCTCTAAAGTTTACAATCAACAAAGCCGGTGTGGTCACCACAGCCCTTCACCACATCGAAGAAGGTACGGAAGTCGGCATCCGAGGCCCGCTGGGTAACGGATATCCGATGGACCTCTTTAAGGGGAAGAACGTGCTGGTGATCGGCGGGGGGTTTGCTTTTACGACACTACGATCCCTGATCGCTTATTTTCTCCATCCTGAGAACCGGAACAAGGTGAAGGACATCACGGTCGTCTACGGAGCGCGGACGCCGGGTCTCCTGCTCTACAAGGAAGAGCTGGCAGAATGGGGGAAAAGAAGCGACATCAAATTAGTGGTCACGGTGGACCAGGGCGATAAGGACTGGAAGGGAAAAGTGGGACTCGTCCCGAACGTGTTGGAAGAAGCCGCCCCGTCCTCGGAGAACACTTACGCCGTGATCTGCGGCCCTCCGATCATGATCAAGTTCACCTTTCCTAAATTGATGGCGCTCCGATTTCCCAACGAGCACATCTATACGTCTTTGGAAAAGAGGATGAAATGCGGCATCGGCAAATGCGGCCGGTGCAATATCGGCTATCTCTATGTTTGCAAAGATGGCCCCGTCTTCAGCTACGCCCAGTTAGAAAAGCTACCCAAAGACTATTAAGAATTTGAATACTGAAATATTGGAAGATTGGAAGATTGGAATGATGAGCAACCCCATTATCCCCTGCCTGCGGCAGGCAGGCAATATTCCATCATTCCAGACTGGATGGTGTGTTCGGTATTTACCGGAACGCACTTCCCTTGACGCCCCCAGTAAATTGAGGGCGCACCAGATCAAGAGGAAGGGATAGGGTTATGGAATACATCAAAGATCTCATCCAAATCGTCGGCGAAGAGAATGTGAGGGTCGATGAAATCGAACGGCTCTGCTACTCCAGAGACTTATCGGTTCACGAGGCCGTTCCGGACGCAGTTGTCTTCGTCAAATCCACGGAAGAAATTTCAAAGATAATGTCCTTAGCCAATAAGGAAAAAATTCCTGTCACGCCAAGAGGATCAGGAACAAGCGCCGTCGGGGGTGCCTTGGCTGCCAAAGGAGGCATTCTGCTCGACCTGAGCAGGATGAATCGCATTTTAGAGATAGACAAAGAGAATGGATATGTCGTGGTCGAACCCGGTGTCATATGCAACCATCTCAATGCAGCCATTGCCCCCACCCATTTTTTCCCTCCTGACCCGGGAAGTGCTAATCTTGCATCCCTGGGAGGAATGGTTTCAACCAATGCCAGTGGAAACCGGGCTCTGAAATATGGGACGACGAAGAATTATGTCTTGGGGCTGGGAGTCGTGCTGGCCGATGGGCGAATGATTAACACAGGCTCGGTCTTAGGCAAAACCTCTTCTGGATACGATCTGACCCAGCTATTCACCCAGGCCGAGGGCACGCTCGGCATTATTACAAAAATCATTCTAAGAATCCTCCCCGTTCCCGAATATGTTGCTTTCGCAGAAGCGCGATTTCCGTCTACCCTGGAGGCCGGAAAGGCGGTTCGGGAAATCCTGACCTCAGGCATTGCACTGTCTTCTTGCGAGATCCTGGACAAAGTGACGATCGATGTAGTGAATAAAGCGATGGGACTCGACATCCCCGATCGAGTGGGGTGCCTCCTCTTCATTGAAATCGACGGGAATAAAAAGGCGGTCCAGGAAAACATAGCAAAAATCAATAAAATTTGTGAGGCCAATAACGGTATTGAAAATAAATGGGAGGATGATCCTGCAAAACGTCTTAAGATGTGGGCCGCTCGTCAGGGGATTATCGCCTCCTTGTCAAAAGTCAAGAGAGGATCAAGGATGCAATCCATTATGGATGATCCGGGAATCCCTATCACCAAAATCCCGGAAGCCATTATGGAAATCAACAAAATCTCGGAGAAACATCATATCCCCATCAGTACCTTCGGCCATATCGGTGACGGGAATATTCATCCCATCATCATCTCCGACCCGAGAAACAAGGAGCAATGGAATACCATCAGAGAAGTGGCCAAGGACTTAATTGACCTCACGATGCGGCTCAGGGGCACGCTCACGGCCGAGCATGGAACGGGAATGGCCAAATCGTCTTATATCAAGAAGGAGCTTGGGGAAACTCTTGAGGTAATGAAGGAGATCAAGAAGGCCCTTGACCCCAACAACATCCTCAACCCGGGGAAGATGGGGTTCGATGACTCGATCAAAGGGATCTACGATCATTTCGCTTTTCAGCCGCTGCTTGAAAGGCCCGGCGAGATTCGAACCTTTGGAGAGGCATTGGATAATGAAATTATGGCCTGTATCATGTGCGGATTCTGTCGAGCCGGGTGTCCCACTTATGGGGAGACTTCCCTCGAATCGATCAATGCGCGCGGAAGGGTGATTTTGGCCTATCACCTCCTCACCGGGAAGCTGAAGCCCTCGAAGGAGCTCGCGGAAAGGTTTTATAAGTGTACCACCTGTCTGAACTGCAATGCCGTCTGCCCAGCAGGCGTCAAAGTTTCCGATATTGTCCAGGCAGCCCGCGTGCGACTAGTAGAGGCAGGATATCTTCCGCCCATCCACCGGACGCTGATTCAATCGATTGAAGACAAAGGCAACCCCTTTGGGGAAGCCACAGAAAAAAGAAGCGAGATCTATCCCGCAGAGTTTAAGTTTAAAGAGAAAGCATCCACCCTTCTTTTTTTCGGGTGCGTGGCTTCCTATCAGGATATCAACGTCATCCCAAGTACCTTGAAGATCATGGATAAGGCGAATGTTGACTATACGACATTGGGAAATGACGAGTACTGCTGCGGATACGTCTCTTATCTGGTGGGGGATCAAAAAGAATTTGAGAGTTGTATCAAAAATAATATAAGTCATTTCGAACGGATGGGGCTTAAAGAGATTGTGACCACCTGCGCCGGATGTTTTCGAACCTTTAAAGATCTTTACCAAAAACAAACCAGGTTTCCTAACATCCAGGTCTACCATGCGGTAGAATATTTAGAAAAACTCATTACCACCGGCAAGCTAAGTTTTAAGAATGGGGCTAAAATGAAAGTCGCCTATCACGACCCATGCGACATCGGGCGACACATGAATATCTATGACCCTCCCCGAAATGTCATCAGGGCGATCCCATCGGTGGAATTAATCGAGTTTCCTCAGAACAGAAACCTTGCCAAATGCTGTGGCGGCGGTGGAGGCCTCAAGGCTTATGACACGGAAATGAGCTTAGAGATAGCTTACAAACGCGTTCAGCAGGCTTCGATCATAGGAGCGGATGCCATTGTCTCTGCCTGTCCGGCCTGTAAGTCCAATTTACAGCTGGCCGCGGCAAGACTTAGAAAAGAGAAGAAAGGCCGGATCAAAGTGATGGATATTACAGAATTGGTAGCGGAAGCAGTTGCCTAGATCGTGTCCGTGTCCGTTTACCGTGTCCGGGCGCGTGACACGCGAGACGACCATGGATTTCTTTATTTAGTAAGGTATTCTTTCCAAATCTCCTCGAACCTATCGGTCAACTCCCTGAACTCATAAAGAAGCGTCATCTCATTGAGGTATTGATCCAATGTGACCGCTTTCGACGTCTCCACAAACCTCCTGCAGCTCTTTCTGAGGCTCGGCCTGAGCTTATCGCATCCGATTGTCTCTGCCTGGGTTCTGACCGGCAAGCCCACATGAGCGATGTCCGCTTCATCGTAAAACCTGCCGTGCAGGCAACGAATGCACCTGGTCTTTCTCAGTTGAACGGCCTTATCGATTTCTTCGTCAACCGCCTGGCGAATCATCCTCTTCAAAAGAACCGTTCTTTCCTTCTGAGCCATCGCCCTGGTTAATTTGATTATTTCTTTCTTAGTCTCCCGAATTGATTGGGACATGCCATCGATAATAATGTGTGGCGTAAAGGAGCGCTCCAGCCGCAGAAGTCTTACCTCCTGGATGATCAGGGTTCTGATCCCCAGCTTTATTGCTTCCCTTAACTCTTTATCTTTCACCGCCATATAAATCTTTTACCAAAAAGAAATATTTTTGGCAAGGAATAAATCGTCAGGTTTCGTCTAAGGGGAAAGAGAATGATCGGGGTATCGGTCCATCCGGAAATACTGAAGCAGTTTTTGAAAATCTTCCGACTGAATTGGATTGGCCGCCATTGCAAAAAGATGGGTTTCGCAGGAACAATCCGCCGAACCAAATCCGGGAATGGACCATTCGGCAATTTGTGACATCCCTCTTGCAACTTCGCATTCGAGTCGTTCTGAAGACCGGATGGCAAAGATAGAATGGAATTCAGCTCTTGCTCTCAATTCATCGATATGCCAGTGATGCTTTTTTCTTAGACGCCGGTGTCGTTCCATCCTTTTGGAAAGATTAGCCATGGCTGACCCCACGTAGATATAAAAACCCTTTCTAAAACGGACCTTCCCCAGTTTTCCAACGCCTATTTTCCGATTCCTCTTCAGGTTCAAAATCAGAAGATAACTCCCCCGGTCCTTGGCCTGCCTTTCGATGGTGCCCCAAGGGACGTTGAGAACCCTGACGTGGGGAGAAAGTGAAAGGTCCTGATCCCACCGGACAGAGAGAGGGATTATTTCGACCTTGTCCCGAATTTGCAGGAAGGTCCGTGAAAAATTTAGGTCTGTGTGAAAATCGGGCATGAAGAGCTTCGCAAATGGCCAATGGATGATGAAGAGGAGAACGGTTCTGATCCCCTCTTCTGAAATCTTAGCCAGTTCCTTCAAGTGCCGAGCCCCCCTTTCTGTAATGGCGTCAGGGAACATAGCCACTCTCTTCCCCACCAGGGTGCAAGACTTCACTTCCATAAAAATGAGTTTGTTTCTCTCTTCCAGAAGAAAATCGAATCGGCTCTCCCCCACCTGAATCTCGGATTTCACGATTCTTGCGCTCTCCAATCTAGGCACCTTTCTTTTCTGAAGAAGGTACCGCGCCACTTCGTTTGTAAGATGGGTGTGGAGCATAATGGGCTGGCCGTCCCGATCAACGGCCACGGCTGTGTAACGGGTCTTTCGATCTAAAGATTTCTCCTCTCGCTCCAGATAAACAATGCGACCGGGAAGAAGAAGCTCCTGAAGCCTTCCCGGATTTGGCAGAAAAGCGGATAGCGTTCGTTTCTTCCATTTGCATTGAATCAAAAACCGGTTGGGCCGATTCAGGAAACGCCCTGGAATGAGATGACGAAATAAACGTAAGCGACCCATCCGAATTCAGTCTCCTTCCCGAAACAAGATTGAGTTTGAGCTCCGGATTGAAAACGCTATAGGAAGATCATAGAATAATAATACCATGAGACTTCCAACAACCATTTTAGAAGGGAAAAAGATTTCAAGGATTATCTTCTCCATCCAGCCCCCCTCCCCCTTCAATCAACATCAGATTTCATCCCTAATCAAAAAAGCATATGAGATGGGGGTCTGGTGTTTCGACCTCCCCTCTGGGAATCATCTCGAATCCTTTAGAGAGTTAAGAAATCTTGTGGCTGATGAGACGCTTACAGGCCTCTGCCACGTAGAGGCGGAAACAGGGGTCTCTTTTTTGGGAAAGCCTCTCCATCGTTTTGAATCAAAAATCATCTCTACGATCCGAAGAGAACTCCTCTCTCCTCATCAGAGTCGAAATGTTCTTCCCCCCACCTCTTCCTCAGAGGTTTTTACACAAAAAGAGATTGACCGGATCGCCTTCGATCCTCTTCGCTTCGAGAAAGCCCTCTCCGCCTTTGATCCCAAAGAGTCCTCCTTCCTCCTCGTTGGTGAAAAATATGGAGATTGGCTCTTAGCACTGGGCCGGATCGATCTTCTTCAAGAGATGGTGGCCAAGGTCAGGGGAAGAGGACTTATTCCAATCTTTTCAGGTCAATGGGCGACTTTTGTCCTTCCAAAGGCAAAATCCCTCGATGTGTCGGCTTACGCCATTCCAATCAATAAGAAATGGAGCCTCTTTGATTTGCAGCGAGCCTCTGATCTGATCAAGAAGTTTGAAAAGCCTGTGATCAGCCTCAACCCCCTTTCGGACGGGACACTCTTGAGAGAATCCCAAGGGGCTTTTTCTTTCCTCTTTGATGAATTGAAAGTTTGTGCGGCGATTGCTAAGATTGCCTCAGAAGGAGAAGCTAAAATAATCGTTGAGGCCCTGAAGAAATTTCCCTCCCTCATCCCCCCACGAAAAACATGATCGCTCCTGCCGCAAGGGGAATACTGAGATTATCGTTCACTCCAATTGGAAGAATCTCGATCACCGTTGCTCCCAGCGCCGCCAGGCTTCCCGAGAATCGACCCAGATGAGGATAGATCCAGACAATCAAGAGGGAGGTGATAAGAAAAGCCATGCTCCCTTCAAGGGTTTTCCCAAAAAGCTTCACTCTCCCAATCCATTTTCCCATTAAGGCGGCAGCCGTATCAGAAAGAATGAGAATGAAGAGACTCGCAATGGCAATGGATTTTGGAAAAAGAAGGATGCTCAGGATCGTTGAGAAGATAAAATAGGTTGACCCCATAAAGGCGGACTTCTCCTCTTCTCTGAGCACTCTTCCAAAAAAATATCTTTGGAAAAGGGAAGCCATTCCGGAATGGAACTGGCGGAGAAGATCAACCAACAAAAGGGCTATAAAAAAAGGGACGAGAAATAGGATGGCCGTTTCCTTAGACGTCAAGGCATACCCGACAGGAATGACCAGGGTGGCCAGATGAACAATTTTTCTCAGAATCTCAACTTTGGTAATCATAATTTAGTTCAAAGAAAATCCTAAACAAAAATATTTGAAATTATCCCTCACCCATCCCCCCTCCTCGCTGGGGAGAGGGATGGCGTGAGGTGGCCGCGTCACCGTGTCTCCGCGTCCCCGTATCACCATGTCCCCGCGTCTTCGTGTCTCCCCATCTGTCCATTTATCTTACTCCGAGCTGATCTTTTCAGCTCTTCCATTTCTTCAGAGGTGAGATAACGGAATTGTCCGAAAGGAAGGTCTCCTAATTGAATCGGTCCGTACTCAACCCGCTTCAGCTTGAGAACGGTGTGGCCAATGGCTGAGAACATCCTCTTCACCAGACGGTTTCTCCCTTCCGTCACCACCAACCGAACCCAGCCATTTTTTTCTCTCAGACGGACAAGGCTGCAAGAGACAGCCTTGGCTTCCCCATCTTCGAGCATCACTCCCCTCTTGAGCCGAATCAGCTTTTTTTCTTCCGGAACCCCTGCCACTTTCACCAGGTAGGTCTTCGGAACAGAAAAACTCGGATGCGAGAGCAGGTGGGCAAGGTCACCATCATTGGTGAGAAGGAGGAGTCCCTCTGCATCGAAGTCGAGCCGACCAACTGGATAGATTCTCCAATGCACGTTCTTGAGAAGATCCATGATGGTTGGCCTTCCCTTTGGGTCTTTGACTGTGGAAAGATAGCCCCTGGGTTTATTGAGGAGAAGAATGACCCTGGGCTCAAAATGGGTAAGCTTTCTCCCATCCACTTTGATGTGATCTTTGGAAGGATCGGCTTTGAAACCCAATTTACCAACGATTTTACCATTGACCGACACCCTACCCTCAAGCACCATCCTCTCGGCCTCTCTCCTCGAGGCAATCCCGGCCTTGGCTAAAATCTTTTGAATCCGTTCGAGTGCCAACCGAATTCCCCTACTCTTTTTTCTCCCCCTCACCTCGTCCCTCTCCTCTATCAGGAGAAGAGTTTCCCGAAATCTCTTCCTTTGATATTTCTTCTTCGGACTTCTCTTGGGGGATTATCTCTTCGAGGGATCTCTCTGCAGGAGCAGGAGGAGGTTGGATCTCTTGGAGGCTGGGAAGGTCAGAAAGCGTATTAAGGCTGAAGAGTTCAAGAAACGTCTTGCTGGTACCATAGACAATGGGACGTCCCGGTAGGTCCTTTCGGCCCATCATCTTGATCAATCCCTTTTCCAGAAGGGTATGAAGAACAGACCCCGAATCGACTCCGCGAACCTCTTCGATGGCAGGCCGGATGACGGGTTGGCGATAGGCGACAATGGCTAATGTCTCCAAAGCAGCCTGGCTCAGCTTAACTGCCTTCATTTTTTTCAGCCGGTTCACCCATCCCGCGAAACCGGGTTTAGTCCGGAATTGATATCCGCCAGCTATCTCCGTCAGCTCGATTCCCCTGGAACGATCTTCATACTCTGCTTGAATCTGATGAATCCCTTCCAAAATGGCCTCTTTATTCGATTCGGGCAGGATCTCGATAAAGGTTTCGAGCCGGATTGGAGAATCTGAAATGAAAAAGAGGCTTTCTAATATTGGCTTGACGTCGAAATCATCCATCATCCTGACCTCTGATTTACTTTTTAATTAAGCTAAAGATTGTGCGTCTTACGCTTCTTTACTTCTGGTTGGCATGTCATGCAGCACTTGATGCGGCATCCAGTTTCTGTTTTTCTGGATTCCCACTTCCGCAGGAATAACAAACATAGCAAAGGGACTTTTGACCCAACACACTATTAACTACCAAGTTCCCAACATCCATCATCAAAAAATAACCAACTTTTAATATCCAAATTCCCCAACCCCCCTCTACTAAAGGGGGGCAAGGGGGGATTTATGATTTTCATGGTTCGCGCCCGTCTGCCCCGCTCTCGGTCGGGATCGCCTGCCTGCCGGTAGGCAGGGATAGAAGTGCAATTCTACTTTGTCTCAAGAAACTCTATTTTTTCGCCGGGCGAGATGGAACAGATGGCATGTTTATAAACCAACTGATCCGTCTGTCCTCGGAGGATGATACAGAAATTATCGAAGCTGAGGATAACTCCTTCCATCTTGTGACCTGTGGTCAATTCGATCACCACATGTTTCCGGTCACGCCGGATGCGATTGAGAAATTGATCCTGGATGTTCATCTGATTCTTCATCATGCCATGGGCCCTCCCTTTTCCCAAAAAGATCTGACTTCGAGAAACACTTTTCGCCGATCCGTTGACTCATTCCACCAGTGAACCTCAGGATCGGCCTTAAACCATGTCCATTGTCGCTTGGCATAATGACGCGTATCCCTTTTCATCTGTCGGACCGCTTCGTCCCACCCTATCTCTTTCGAGAGAAACTGAACCATCTGTTTATAACCTAAACTTTGCATCGGCTTCAATTCACGGCCATAACCCATCGCCATCAGCCTCTCCACCTCTCCAAGGAGCCCCTTTTCTATCATCTCATCAACTCTTTTCTCGATACGACGATAGAGCATGCCCCGGTTCATCTCCAGGCCAATTTTCAAAGTCACATAGGGTCTTTCTCCAAACCGATGTTGTTCCCGATAAAAAGAGACGGGGACCCCTGTCGAGTCAAAGACCTCCAGAGCTCGGATAATTCGAAAGAGGTCATTGGGATGGAGACGAAGGGCTGTTTGGGAATCGACTTTTCTTAAACGCTCATAAAGGACAGCTCCCCCTTTCTCCTTTGCTTCCCCTTTTAGATTCTCTCTCACCCAGGGGTCTATTCGAGGGCTGGAGAAGAGTCCCTGAGTGAGGGTTTTGATGTAGAGACCGGTTCCTCCGACGACCCAGATGGGTTTCCTGTTCTGAAATAATTGATCAATCGTTTTCCGACCTAAGGTTCGATAGAGGGCAGCGTGAAAAGGTTGATCAGGGGTCACCAGATCAATCAGGTGGTGCCGTACTCTTCTTCGGTCGTCGGGTGTGGGTTTGGCTGTGCCGATATCCATATACCGATAAACCTGCATCGAATCAGCCCCGATGATTTCACCCCCCAATTCCTCCGCCCATTCGATAGCTAATTGGGATTTCCCCGCTCCCGTAGGACCGAGGAGGATCACGACCCGAGGCCGGTCCATCTCAACCTTTGCGGCCATATCGAGTCGATTTTAATGAATTCGTGATGACACTTCAAGTGTAAAATGGTGTAAAGAAAAAACTGCTAAATTTTTCTTGAAATTGGAATTCAATTTATATAGGATTAAGCCTGTCGTCGACAAGAAGGGGGGCAGGAAACAAGAGTCTGTCCTAATTACCAAGCCCGTCGCCTCATTCAAGTTCCACCGGATAGGAGCCTGACATGCTTCCCACATCCTTCAGCAATCCTCAGTCAAATCCTGAATTGAGAAGCCTCTATGAGATTATCCTGCTCCCGCCACTGAACCACCTCCAAGATTATTTTCTCAGGGTGATTGCGATCCTGTCTGATCATTTTTCAATCAAGTATTCGGCCCTTTTCCTCCAAGACCCGCAAAAAGATTCTCTTCATATGGAGGCCCTTTACGGCATCGAAAGGGAAGTCCACCCTCTCACTTGCAGCAGCCAAAAAGGGACGATAGGTAAAGTCCTCGGATCACGACAGCCCATGGTGATTCAGAATTTGAGCCAGGAGCCACTCTATGAGGAGATGATGAAGAGTCAGAAGGGAGCCGAAAAGATCCAACCTCCCTTGCTTTGTGTCCCTCTCGTTACAGATGAAGAGTCGATGGGGGTGATCAATGTAAACTCCCTCTACGGTCCCGGACACGAATTTGTTGAGGATTTCCTATTCCTATCCATTCTGTCAGCAATCCTGTCTCCGGCGATTAAGAATTACCAGCAGAAAGTAGCCGGACCTCACGCAAAAGATGGCAAGCCCAAGGCAAGAGCTCATCTGCTGGATGAGCTCTTAGAACAGAAGTTGGTTGAAGTTCTGAATAAGATCGATCCATATGTGGAGACAAAGACCAAGATGAAGATCTATAATGATATTATTAGATTGGTCGAGAAGATTTTGATCAAGTCGGCCTTAGAGAAGGTGAATCATGTTCAAATTGCTGCTGCCCAATTCTTAGGGATCAATCGAAACACCCTTCGTAAGAAGATGAAAGAATTGAAGATTAAAGCCCGCTGATAACCTTTGATAGGATTCAAGGGGTCAAGTGGTCAAGGATTCCAGTGAAAATCTTAGAAAATAAAAACTTGGGCCCTCGACCCCCAGAACCCTTGAACCCTCATCCGAATCCGTTTAAAATTAAACATCAATGTCCGAACACCAAAACGCTGAGAAGATAAAAAATCTTTGCCACCAACAGGGAGGTTCGCTGTTTGGAGTGGCAGATCTTCGCTCTTTTAAAAAGGAAGAAATTCTTCTTCCTCCTCCCTTACTGGATCGACTTCCTTACGCTATCTCGGTGGGATATCATCTTTCCGATGCTATTTTAGAAGAGATTGAAAACCAACCCACTCCACTTTATTTTCATCACTACCAGAGAGTTAATATTCTTCTCGACACCATCGGGTTGAATGTGACTTCTACGATTCAAGATCTCGGATATCAGGCCATGCCTATTCCTGCCTCGCAATTAGTGGATTGGAAAAACCAAAGGGGACACCTTTCCCATAAACATGTGGCCAGGGCTGCAGGATTGGGATGGATAGGCCGAAACAACCTCCTCGTTAATGAGCAATTTGGATCGCGGATTCGTCTGCTCACTATTCTCACTGATCTTCCTCTTAAGATCGATTCGCCATTACTGAATAATTGCGGTTCCTGTCGCAATTGCCTGTCTGTCTGTCCGGCAGGGGCAATAAAGGAACGGCAGGGGGACTTCGATCATCTTCGATGTTACGAACAACTGAGAACCTTTGCCAAAACCCTCCACTTCAGCCATAATATCTGTGGTGTCTGCGTGAAAGCCTGCAAAGGGTTCAAGGGGTCAAGTGGCCAAGGGGTCTAGCGAAAATCTCGAAGATAAAAACTTGAACCCTTGACCCCTCGAATCCTTGAACCCTGATCAACAATTCTATGGAAAATTACAATGTGATCGTCGTCGGTGGTGGACATGCTGGAATCGAAGCTTCCCTGGCCTGCGCCCGCTTAGGACACCCTACCCTTCTGATCACCCAAAAAATCGAACAGATCGGATATATGTCCTGTAACCCTGCTGTGGGCGGGCTTGCCAAGGGCCATCTGGTGAAGGAGATCGATGCACTGGGTGGAGAAATGGCCAAAGCCACTGACGAAGCAGGCATTCAATTCCGCCAGCTCAACACGGGCAAAGGGCCTGCTGTTCGCTCTTCAAGAGCTCAAGTGGACCGCCAGGAATACCGGCTGCGAATGAAACGCACTGTTGAGAATCAAGAGAATCTCTCGATTAAAGAGGCCACCGTGGAGGAAATTCTAATCGATGAAAATCGGGTAGCCGGTGTGAAGACGGATTCAGGTGAAACCATTCGGACAAAGGCCTTGATCCTTGCCCCAGGGACCTTCATGAACGGTTTGATCCACATTGGTCTCAATCACTTTTCTGCCGGCAGGATGGGCGATCCGGCTTCCATCGGTTTATCAGAATCGCTTAAGAAATTGGGATTTCGGATGGGAAGGCTCAAGACCGGGACCACTCCAAGGCTTGAAAGCAATACCATTGATTTCTCGCAACTCACGCCTCAATACGGAGACGAGCCGCCCATTCCTTTCTCCTTGTCAACGGATAAGATCGAAACCGGGCAGGTTCCCTGCCATATCACCTATACGAATGCCACTACCCACGAAATTATAAAGAGCGGCCTCGACCGTTCCCCTCTCTACTGCGGGATCATCAAAGGAGTCGGACCGCGATATTGTCCCTCGATTGAGGATAAAGTCGTCCGTTTCGCAGATAAGAAGCGCCACCAGATCTTTTTAGAGCCCGATGGCAGAAATACGAATGAAATCTATCCGAATGGAATTTCCACCAGCCTTCCGCTGGACGTTCAGATTCGAATGTTGCGGTCGATCAAAGGGCTTGAACAAGTCGAGATCATCCGGCCGGGTTATGGCATTGAATATGATTTCGTCGATCCCACGGAGCTGAAGCCTTCTCTTGAAACAAAGAAGATCAGAGGACTCTTCCACGTCGGACAGATTAACGGCACTTCGGGATACGAAGAAGCAGCGGCCCAAGGATTAATGGCCGGAATTAATGCCTCGCTTTATATTCGAGGGGAGGAACCTCTCATATTGAAACGCTCCGATGCCTATATCGGTGTTTTGATTGACGACCTCATTACCAAAGGGACTGCCGAACCCTATCGCATGTTCACCTCCCGCGCGGAATACCGTCTCCATCTGAGGGAAGACAATGCCGATCTGAGGTTGCGAGAAAAAGGATATGAAGTGGGATTGGTAAACGAGAAGGATTACCGAATTTTTTTGGAAAAGAAAGCAGCAATTGAAAAAGCGCTATCGAGAATCTCATCTTTCAGAATCAATCCCACAATGGAAAATAACGAGATCCTCCAACAATGGGGAAGCGCCACCCTGAAAAAAGACTCGTCGCTCCAAGAGATATTAAAGAGACCTGAGATTCATTTCAGAAACCTCATTCACTTTGATCGAAGCCTTGAAAATATTCCGGAATCCATACAGGAGCAGGTCGAGATCCAGGTGAAATATGATGGATATATCAAGAGACAGATGGAACAGATTGAGAGGTTTAGGAGGCTGGAAGACGTAACCTTCCCGGAGGAATTTGATTTCAACTCTGTAATCGGGCTCTCTACAGAGGTCATGGAGAAGCTGAAGAAGATTAAACCTCATTCTTGCGGCCAGGCCTCAAGAATTTCCGGTGTCACTCCCGCCGCCGTCTCCATCCTCATGGTCAACCTGAAGAAACAGGGGTATTTGTAGGATTATTATTTCAGATTTCAAATTTACATTATTCACTCTGCGGCTGGACGTCGAAAGAAGCGCACGAAAGCCCCGATTCCTCGGATCACCGCGCTGATCACCGTTGGAAGCTTGAGTAGGGGCCCCCCAAAGATGCTTAATACCGCTTCCTCGAAGTCGCGTAAACGCTCGGCAGCTTCCCCAACCGCGGCGATCCCTTCTTCAACTCTGTCCACCTGCCGATGAACGGACTGCACGATACTGCTGATTTCCTTTGAAATGACAGTCAGGTCGTGGCTCAGAGGAACAATCTCCATGCGAGCTGTTTCCAATAATTTTTCAGCCGCGCAAGCGGTTCGGCGGATCTGCAGGATAACAGGAATGAGGACAATAGCGACAACCACTACGGCGGCTGCAATGATAGTAATACTGATAGTCTGCAACATAGGTTGTGATCTCCCTTCGGCCCATTCGACGGCGCCAGCTCCTGCGCTCGAAGGCAGGAGAAAATAAGTCCCTCAGGGCCGACCCTGAGCCCTCGGTCCTCTGACCGGGGAGTCGAAGGGTCGGCTTAAGCCTTGGTTTCGTCTTTCTTCGATCCCTTGGATAACTCTTGCCTTGCAGCTTCCAAACCTACCTCCACTGCTCCCTTCACTTTTTTCACACCTGTTTTTGCTTCCTCGATCACCTCTTTTGCCTTCACACGCGCCTCTGCGAGCTGGAGATTGGCTTCTTTCTTCAATTCTTCAGCCCGGCGCTGAGCCTCGTCAAGGATGGCCTTCGCCTTGAGCTGCGCTTCCGAATAAAGTCCCTTCGCTTCTTCAAGGACTTCACTCCCCTTTTGCTTAAGCTCAGACCTCAACTCTTTTCCGGATTTAGGAGCTAATAAAAGTCCCGCTATTGCTCCCAGCGCGCTCCCGATAAAGAACCCTCGCAAAAATCCTCCACGACCGCTTTCATTTTCTACCATAGGATAAAACCCCCTTTCTTTTTTGTAAGAATTTGATAACTCCCTATCCCCCTCATGGTCTTAAGAGAGTGGATACCACCCACACTAAACCCGGAAGAATTTCCTGAATGAGTTCTTGACAAAACTAGATGTTCCGATTCTCCTTGAATCATCCCTATTAAGAATCGTCTGAAACTATAAATGAAGTAAATAAGGTTAATTTAGTATTTTAACGTGGAAAAAGCTGTATTTCATCTGAAAAATCAAACCCGGGACCCCTCAGATGAACATAAAAATCCGGCTTGAAGCCCTGGGTTTGACAATGTATTTTACCGATTTCCTGCGCTCCATAGCCTCTAATGTGTTAGGCGTCCCCCATTATTTCCTCGGGCGACTCGATCCTGCTCAGCGAGTCTCCCTCTCTTTTCCCCGCAATAGAGGCACAGACACTTTCGAACCTTGTACGACCTTCCGAGAATAACCGCTTTGTCTCATCGAATGCCTTGTTTGATTTTGCCTTGATATCTGATCTCAACTCTCTTCCAGGCTTGGGAGCTAATAAGAAGCCCGCTGCCGCACCCAAAACACTGCCAACAAGAAGTCCTCTTAAGAGTTTGGAATCTTCTCTTTGGTCGCTCTCCATTGTCTTTTCCTCCTTTCTTGGCTCACCTTTGATCATTCGTGATCATTCTTATTTCTGTCTCAGAACCCCCAAAAACTTGCAATTTAAAATTAGTTATTACTGCTCATGTTTGTCAAGGTTGAATTAAGAGAGATTAAATTCGCACTTTCAAAAGGCTTAAATCTGGTATATATTACAAACCATAAAAAAAACGGGTACCCGCGGGCCAAATCAGGGTGACAGGGTACCCCGATCCTCTGAAAACGTGAGGTGAAACTATGAAAAAGGCCTTTAGAATCTTTCTCGTTGGATTCATTATATGCGTCGTGGTTGCCCTGCTCTTTGCCGTTGTTGCGTTCTACTTATACCCTCCACTTGGTAAAGCGACTAAACCTATTATTAAGAGGGCTTACAGATCCTTACCGCTGCAGATCTCCTGTACAATCCCTATCCCTCCGGAGTACGGGACATTGGTCTTTCTCAGGCATGGCATTCACCCCTCCCTAAGTCCATACGAATACAAATTGAAATTTACCAAAGGATCGACCGTGGTCGAGCGATCCCTGCCCTCTGACAGTCGAAGTCTCACTTTGATCAACATTTACTGGTACCCTGCAAATCAACAAGCAGGCCCCTGGGTCCGCCTTCAGCATCAGGAGGCAGAATACCTTGTCGATATGAAACAGCAGAAACTTTCCCGCATTTTCCGGTATAAGGGCCGTGTTTTCGCGGGGCAACTATCGGGTGACCAAGAAGGCATCGCCATTGTGGAATCCGGCGGGAGAATCCTCGTCTCTGTTGGCCGCAGGGACGCATACGAAATCACCGGAACCCGAGTCGGCGATTCTTCGGGAGAATACATCGGGAGAATCGAAGGGAATTACTTTCGCCTTCGATTCGTCACTCCAAACCAAAGTCCTCAGCAGAAAACCGGGGTCTTCAACTGAAAACGGGGAGAGGATGATGGGGGGGTGAGATCATGATCAAGAAATATAAGTTGCATCTATTTGTAAGAGGCCTTGATTGGGTTTGGAATTTATATGTGGTGGTATTGCTTTGCTGCAGCTGTGCCGCGTTCATCATCTGGGCTGCTTTCACACTTATTGTGGAACGGAATTTGAGAAAAGCCTTTGAGTTGGCCATATTTTCCCTAGTTTCTATAGTAATAGGACGAGAATACTACTGGGAAATCTATACCCACATCCCTCATGCAATATTTGTTGATGAAGAAAAGGGATATATATATCTTAAGGGTATATTCGGCAAACTACCCACCGTTCCAATGAGAGAAATTCAGAAGGTTGAAACTCACTTCTGGTTTTGGTTAATTTACTTTCCAGCCTTCATGGGATACAAGAAAGTCATTGTTTCTGCAAATTCTTTTCTTGAAGAATATTATTTCATTATAAGCCCTTTTTTTAAAGGACGCAAAGAACTGCTGGATACCTTATCAGAGGGAAAAGATAAGATCTTGCTGAGGCCGATAACAGAGTAAAAATGGCAAATCTCAAGAAAACAAGGCCAGTCGTAGCTTTGTTGTTATCGTTGATTGCACCTGGTCTCGGGCAACTGTACAACGGCAAATTAAAACGAGGGATTATTCTTTTCCTGTTATTCGAATTCTTGTTCATTTTACTCTATGTATTCTCTGGACTGTGCTTCAAATTCTATGGATTCATCTTGTTTCTCGCATTCGATTTTACTTTTTTAGGCTTTTACATATATGTATTGTTGAATGCTTTTCGGGGTATAAATCCGCTAAGAGTGACTGTTCGCAAACCGTATCACAGATGGTACTTCTATGTCGCTATTTCTGCTGGTGTAATTCTACTAAATGAGTTTATTCTTACGCCGATCCTTCCGGACATCAAAAGGTTCAAGGTTTACAAATTCCCTTCGATTTCAATGCAGCCCGCTCTGTTAGTTGGTGATCGTTTGGTTGTAGATAGGGAAATGTATAAGAAGGACAAACCTAAAAGGGGCGATGTCATTATATCTGAATATCCTAAAGACCCCTCGAAGGATTATCTAAAGAGAGTCATTGGTTTAGAAGGTGAGAAGGTGGAGATAGTCGACAATAAAGTATATATTGACGATAAATTGATAGATGATTCATGGGGATATTATGAGAGCAGCGAACAGACAAAGTTCCTTAAGGAATTGGGGAATTTTGGACCAGTAGTGGTCCCTAAAGACTCTTTGTTTCTCTTGGGGGACAACCGGCAGAACAGTTTGGATAGCCGAATCTTCGGTTTTGTGGACCTGACAAAGGTAAAGGGGAAAGCACTATATATCTATTGGGCCAAGAACAAAAGTAGAATCGGCATGGCAATAAGATAGTCATGGACTGAGTCTGGAAGTACAGAACAAAGTGAAGGGGTCACATGCAACAACCGAAGTATATTAAAGGGGGCGAATTCTTGATCAAATCGATTTCGCCCCAGGAAATCTTTACGCCCGAGGATTTTACCGAAGAACAGCGTCTGGTTGCAAAGGCGGCGACGGAATTTGTGGCAGGTGAAGTTCTACCCGTAGCCGACGATATTGAGGAGAAGAAAGAGGGACTCGTTCCAGGCCTGCTCAGGAAAGCAGGAGAATTAGGGTTCCTATCGGGAGATATTGCCGAGGAGTATGGAGGACAAGATTTGGACAAGGCCAGTGTCATCCTGTTGATGGAAAACCTGTCTCGGGGAGGGGGGTCCTTCATGGCTGCCTACTCTGTCCACACGGGCCCTGGTACTCTTCCTATCGTCTTCTTTGGAAACCAAGACCAGAAGATCCGTTATCTACCCAAGTTGGCCACCGGAGAGTTCATTGGCGCCTATGCCCTGACGGAACCCCAAGCAGGCTCCGATGCTTTGAACGCCAAGACGACGGCTACCCTCAGCTCCGATGGGAAATATTACATTCTGAACGGGCAGAAGCAGTTCATTACCAACGCGGGCATTGCCGATACGTTCGTCACTTATGCCAAGGTGAATGGAGAAAAATTTACCGCTTTCATTGTCGAGAAGGCCTTCGAAGGGGTTTCGTTAGACGAGGAAGAGAATAAGATGGGGATGAAAGGCTCTTCGACCCGGAGTGTGATCTTCACCAACGTGAAGGTCCCAGTGGAGAATCTTCTCGGTGAGATTGGCAGAGGCCACATCGTAGCTTTAAACGTCCTGAATATCGCCCGTTTCACCTTAGGTGCGGGTTGTCTGGGTGGATCGAAAAAAGCCGTGCAAGAAGCGGTCACATATGCGAAACAGAGAGTTCAGTTCGGCCGACCAATTGCCGAGTTCGGTTTGATCAAACAGAAGATTGGGGAAATAGCAATTCGAACGTTTATCATGGAGAGCATGATTTACCGCACCGCAGGCCTAACCGACGTCATTCTCCGGCATATCGACCGCCATGCTGAAGATGTTGGGGTTCAGACGGCGAGGGGGGTCGAGGAATATAACATTGAAGACTCGATCAATAAAATCTTTTGTTCGGAGATGGCAGGCTATGTTGCCGACGAAGCCGTTCAGATCTACGGAGGGTACGGATATATCCACGAGTATCCGGCTGAGCGGAGTTATCGAGATTCGCGAATCAGTCGAATTGTGGAGGGGACAAACGAGATTAATCGCCTCCTCATCGTGGACATGCTGATAAAGCGGGCCATGAAGAATCGCCTCCCCGTGTTCGATGCCGCGCAGAAGGTTACAAATGAGTTTTCTACCCTCCAGCCGAAAGTGCAAACGGATGATGGGAAGTTGGGCATGCAGAAAGAGATGGTAGACATGTCCAAGAAGATCGCCCTCATGGTTACAGGGGCTGCGGTTCGGAAGTATGGGATGAAGCTGGCAGAGGAACAGGAAATCGTGGGTCTGATCAGCGATATGGCGATCGAAATCTTCGCCATGGAAAGCGGCCTGCTGCGGGCCTTGAAGACAATGGAAAGATTTGGAGACGAGAAATCCCAGATCCAGAAGGCCATGGTGAAGGTTTTTGTTAACGATTCGTTTGGCCGGATAACGAGTTTCGCAAAGCAGGCCCTCTCTGCCATTGCCGACCCCGACGCACTCAGGACCCAGTTGTCTGTCCTCGAGAAGCTGGCTCGTTTTACTCCCATCAACACGGTGATGCTAAGAAGGGAGATTGCGGACGCCGTGATCAAAGCAGGAAAATATCCATTTTAAGCAAACAATGTCTTACCGTGTCCAATTTTACCCGGTTGGAAATTTCAGCGGTTACCATGATTCTCATCCATCCTCCTGTTGCCAAGCCGTGTGAACCTCCAGCCGGTATAGCAAAACTCTGCGGGGCTTTGAATCACCACGGAGTAGGTTACACGGTTTTGGATGCGAATTTAGAAGGTCTCCTCTACCTCCTAAACATTCCGCCTGCACAATCGGATACCTGGACTCGCCGGGCAGGCCGCCATCTTTCCAGACACCTCGCCTCGTTAACCTGTTGGGATGCTTACCAGGATAACGACCGTTATCGCCGCGCGATTAAGGATCTAAATCGGCTTCTCGAGGTGGCGGCACAGTCAGGCCGGGTGCGCCTCGGTCTGGCGAATTATCAACATGAAGAACTCTCTCCGGCAAGGAGCACAGATCTTATCAGAGCCGCGGAAAATCCGGAAGACAATCCCTTCTATCCCTATTTCAAGGAGCGGCTCACTGATTATTTGAAGAGTGAGCAACCTTCTATCATCGGATTTTCGCTCAATTATCTAAGCCAGGCCTTGTGTACGTTTGCAATGATCGGCTTTCTGAGGCGAGAGCACCCTAAAATAAAGTTGGTTTTGGGGGGAGGGCTTGTGACTTCGTGGATGAGAAACCCTCATTGGAAGAATCCCTTCAAGGGTCTGGTGGATCATCTTGTGGCGGGACCGGGAGAAATCCCTTTGCTTTCGCTCATGGGAGTAACACGGTCTGGAGATAATCATTTCAGGCCGAATTATGATTTCTTACCTGTAAGAGATTACCTTGTGCCCGGACCGATTCTTCCCTACAGCTCTTCAAGTGGATGTTACTGGAATAAGTGTTCATTTTGTCCGGAGAGGGCCGAGGGAAATCCTTATGATGCCATTCCTGCGGACAAGGTGACCGGGGATCTTCTCCACCTGGTCGATAAACATAAGCCGGTTTTTATCCATTTGCTGGACAACGCCATCAGCCCGTCACTGATGAAGGCAATTTCTAAACGTCTTCCGGGCGCCCCCTGGTACGGTTTTGCCAGGCTTACCCGGCATCTGACTGACCCGGATTTCTGCCTGGCTTTGAAGCAATCAGGATGTGTGATGTTAAAACTCGGTCTGGAGTCGGGAGATCAGGGCGTGCTTGACTCTCTCCAAAAAGGAATCGATCTTCATGAGGCTTCATTGGCTTTAAGAAACCTCAAAAAAACGGGGATTTCCACCTATGTCTATCTTCTTTTTGGAACTCCTCCGGAAGGACTGACAGAAGCACGAAAAACCCTTGAGTTTGTTGCTAAACACAACGACTGCATTGGTTTTTTGAATCTTGCCATCTTTAACATGCCAATCTACGGACCGGAGGTCCAACAGATGGAAACAAGAACCTTCTACGAAGGAGACCTTTCCCTTTATACAAGCTTCGACCATCCGAAAGGATGGAGCAGGCAATTGATCAGGCAATTCCTCGACAAGGAATTCAAGAGACATCCTGCCATTGCGCCGATTTTGAGAAGAGACCCACTCGTATTCACCTCGAATCACGCACCGTTCTTTGTAATGGATCAGGAGATGAGAAGACCCTGAACCACTTAGGGTTCAGGGCAAGCACGGAGACGCAAGGACCGGGTGAAGTTCAAGAAAAATGGAGAGTAGGAAAAAGATTTTTTGAAAAAAATAACTTATAATTTGAAGGGTTTCTCCAAGAGATTCCTCAAGACCTTCAAGACCAACTTCAGAGAAAAACAGCGTTTCTGAAATTAACCGATGAAAAATATACGAAACTTTAGCATCATCGCACACATCGATCACGGGAAATCGACCCTTGCGGACCGCCTCATTCAATATACCGGCATGGTTGACGAACGAAATTTCAAGGACCAGATCCTGGATAATATGGATATTGAGCGCGAGCGAGGGATCACCATAAAGAGCCAGGCCATTGCCCTGCCCTATCATGCCAGGGATGGAGAGGAGTATGTTCTGAATTTGATCGATACGCCGGGTCATGTCGATTTTTCTTATGAAGTCTCCCGCTCCCTCGCATCTTGCGAAGGCGTCCTTCTTCTGATTGATGCGGCCCAGGGCGTGCAGGCTCAGACCATTGCCAATCTTTATCTGGCCATGGAAAACAACCTGGAAATCATCCCGGTCATCAATAAGATCGATCTTCTCACCGCAGATGTGGAGCGTGTGGTTGAACAGATCGACTCGGAGCTGGGATTGGATCCTTTCAGCTGCCTAAAATGCTCGGCTAAAGAAGGAATAGGTATCGAAGAAATTCTGGAGGCCATTGTTAAGAGAATCCCTCCTCCTAAAGGAGACCCCGAAGGACCGCTGGCTGCACTGATCTTCGATGCCCAGTACGATTCTTTTCGTGGGACGGTCATCCACTGCCGAGTCTTTGATGGAACCGTGAAGAATGGGGATATCATTCGCTTGATGTCCAATCAGGCGACTTATAAGGTCGAAGAGGTAGGGCGATTCCTGCTCGCCAGAGAAAAACGTGAAAAGATCTCTGTTGGAGAGGTGGGTTATATCTTTGCAAGTGTCAAAACCGTATCGGATGTACACATCGGCGATACGATTACCCTCGATGACCGACCTTGTGACAAACCCCTCCCCGGTTTTAAGGAATTTAAACCGGTGGTCTTCTCCTCCATTTATCCCATTGCCCCCGAGGATTATGAAGACCTTGCCGTCGCTCTTGAAAAATATAAGTTGAATGATGCGGCCTTCGTCTATCAAAAAGACTCCTCAATTGCCTTGGGACAGGGCTTCCGGTGTGGGTTTCTCGGTCTCCTCCATCTCGAAATCGTCCAGGAAAGGGTGGAAAGGGAATATGATCTTTCCATCATTCTTTCCGTTCCGAGCGTCCGTTACCGGTTCACATCGAAAGACGGAAGCGTCGAGTTCGTTGACAATCCCGCCCACTATCCGGACCCCAGCACCATTGAAAAAGGAGAAGAGCCTTATATCCGCGCCACGCTGCTCATGCCGGAAAGATATCTGGGTGCGGTCATAAAGCTCTGCCTGGAAAAACGGGGTGAAAATTCAAAGCTGAACTACCTGGGCCCGGGCCGCGTGGAGCTGATTTATGAGATGCCCCTGGCCGACGTAATTTATGATTTTTATGATCGTTTCAAATCCATTACCCAAGGATACGGTTCCTTTGATTACGATCTCCTCGACTATAGGGAGAGCAACCTGGTTCTGGTGGACATTCTGGTCAACGGCGAGAAGGTAGATGCCCTCTCGCAGGTTGTCAACCGCGACCAGGCCCGTCCCCGTGCTTTGCATGCCTGCGAAAGATTAAAGGAAGAAATTCCTCGGCAGATGTTTAAAATAGCCATTCAGGGTGCCATCGGAGGAGAGATCATCGCCCGTACCACGATCTCTCCTTTCCGGAAGGATGTCACAGCAAAGTGCTACGGAGGTGACATTACACGCAAGCGAAAGCTTCTGGAGAAGCAGAAGAAAGGCAAGAAGAGGATGAAGACCATCGGGTCGGTGTCCATCCCTCAGAGCGCATTTTTAGCTGTTTTGAAAACAAACACGGATGATTAAATAATTTAAGGGGCCAAGGGGTCCAGGGTTCAAGTGGTCCAACATAAGACAGTAGAAGGTGGCCAAGACCACGCTCCACCCTCCACTTTCCAGATTCAAACTCTCGAACCCTTGAATCCTTGAACCGTCGACCCCTCAACTGGTTTATTATATGAACTCAGAAAAACTTCCTGGTCTTTATATTCACATTCCCTTTTGCCTTAGCAAATGCAGCTACTGCGATTTTTATTCGTTAACATCCATCTCTGCTGTTCCTGATTTTCTAAAAGCCCTCTTCAAAGAAATGGAGATATACCGTAATAAGTTCAACGCCTTTGATACGCTCTACATCGGAGGCGGAACCCCTTCCCTTCTCAGCCCCAAACAGCTAAAAGGCATCCTGACAAGTGTACAGAAAAACTTCGATCTCATATCGGACCTGGAAATAACAATCGAGACGAACCCGGCTGATCTCAACCTTTCCTTGCTTGAATCGATGCGTCAGATGGGAATCAACCGAATCAATATCGGAATCCAATCTTTTGATGAAAAGGTGCTGGGTTTTCTCGGAAGAAGGCATTCTGAAAAGCAGGCAGTTTCAGCCATTGAGGCATCGAGAACAGCTGGCTTTGAAAATATTGGGATCGATCTGATCTACGGTATTTCGGGACAGGACATAGACTCATGGCTGGATACGTTGAAACAGGCCATCGCATTTTTACCGGAGCATCTTTCCTGTTACCAATTGACACTCGAACCAAAAACACCCTTGGGCAGAAGATACTGCGCTGGAGAGTTTCTCATGCCCGGAGAAGAATTGCAGTACGAATTTTTTGTGAAAACGTCTGAGTTCCTGAAAGATGCCGGGTATATCCATTATGAAGTGTCGAACTTTGCGAGGGGAATGAAATATGCCTCTCGACACAATCAAAAATATTGGGACCACTCCCCCTACCTTGGTTTCGGTCCTTCGGCTCATTCCTTCCGTGGCAATCGTCGATGGTGGAATCATCGTTCCCTTGATCGATACATCGCTGCGAATAACGCCGGGAACCTTCCTATTGAAGAGACAGAGGTCCTGACGATGGAGCAGCTGAAATTAGAAGCGCTATACCTGGGGCTCCGGACGAAAAAGGGAGTTAACTTCGAAGAATATAAGAACCGGTATCAGTACGATCTCTTCGCTGAAAAAAAGGAAATACTGAACAGGCTCCTGGAAGAAGGTTTTATTTCTATCCAGGGCGGCCATCTCTATCCTACTCAGACTGGCCTGGCCGTCGCCGATAGCCTTGCATTGATTTAGGAAAGAGTTTTTTCGAAGGTCAACATCCCGTTCTCGAGGGAGGCTATTTATGAAAAAGAATAATCTTTCAGATTGTGCGAGCTGCGCTTTGACGCCGAGGGAGAAGGTCTGCATGAATCCAAAAGGAAAAGGATTGAAAGGATGTCCTACCCTTGGGAAAAAGAAACTCGCCGGCCAGGCAAAGAAGAAGTATCAAAAAGCAGACGTAAGGGAATTTGCACGGCAGGCGTCTATTCAGGAGGGTGAGTGTTATGCCGGAAGGGACAAAAGGCCTTATGTGATGCACCCGACGAAGCCAAGGATACAGGAGATATGCGAGTTTGCCCGGAAAATGGGGTACACCCGCCTGGGCTTGGTGTTTTGCATAGGGTTATACAGGGAAGCGGCAATGGTTGCCCGAATTCTTCAAAACCAAGGTTTTGAAACGGTTTCGGTTGTATGTAAGGTCGGATCAATAGCAAAGGAAGAGATTGGTGTAAAGGACAACGAGAAGATCTTTATCGGGGAGTACGAGTCCATGTGTAATCCCATTCTCCAGGCAGTGATCGTCAACGATGCTAAGACGGATTTCAATATCTTACTGGGACTCTGCGTGGGACACGACTCCCTGTTTTTTAAGTACGCCGAAGCACCGACAACTGTCCTGGCAGTGAAGGACAGAGTGGCAGGCCACAACCCCCTTGCCTCTATCTACTTATCGGGGAACTATTATTCATGGCTCAATGTGCCGTAATCTAATCCGGTTGTGTGTGAGGCGAATGAGGTTGGATATTTGTCCTTTTTGGAGTATGGGAGTACGGTTAATCGGAAGATAAATAGGTAAGAATCACTCGATTAGGTTCTCAATCTTGCCTCAACCTGTTTTCTCCAATCTTGTAGGTCTTTAACTTATGACTCCAGGTCAGAGAGCCGCCTATCCAATTCGGAAAAGGAAAGTTTTACAAGCGCACGGGTCTCCATATGCTGGTGTTCATTTTCTTTTTCCATCCGGTCAAGTCGTTCAATAATCCCCGCATGGCCCTCTGATAGAAGCTTAATGTGGTCCATCAACCCCTCAGAGATAATATGGAATTGATTTACCACTCGCTCCTCAAGGCCCTCCGTTTTTGAATCCATCCGTCCTTCAAGGGCCTGAAATTTTTCATCCTGACGCTTTTCAAAACCTGTAAATATCTCTTCTAGATCCTTCCTTTCAAGACCTCTCTCTGCCATCCACTTCGCTCCTTAATGATATTTTAGGAAAATAATATCTCTCTGCAATCTTGAATCCATTCCTATCAAAACTTTTGTTTCTTGTCAAAACTAATTTTTCTTGAGGTTGGGTTTTACTTCTATCCTTAAATCAGAATTCTTCACCTTAACCTAACCCTCAACCTTTGTTCATGCAATTATCTTTGCGGTTCGATGATTATCTTGATGGAATCTTTTGCCTCGGCCACCAATTGAAATCCAAGACCCGTCTCCTTGAGAGGAAGCCGATGGGTGATCATTTCCCTAATGGGAACGCGTTGGCCTCTTATCAATTTAATAGCATTTGTAATGTCGAAAGGACTCCCTCCATAGGTGGTCATGAGGGTGATGCCGTCATTCCAAAAATCGAAAAATGGAAAAACAAAATTGAGGCCAGGCTCCAAAGGAGCAAAACATAAGACCGTTCCACCCCGGTCGACAGATTGCAAAGCTTGAGTGTAGGCAGAAATTGTCCCTGCACAGACAATGACCAAATCAACCAACCGTCCTTCATTGATTTCTCGAATCTTCGCGGGATTGACTTCTCTTGCGAAGATCGTTTCGTCTGCACCAAATTGTCTTGCTGCCTTAAGGCGATATTCACTGATATCCGATGCCATGATCCTACCTGCCCCTGAAGCGCGAGCCAACGCGATATGAAGAGCTCCGGATATTCCACTTCCGATGACAAAAACACTCTGCCCGGGTCTGAATTTTGCCAACCTCTGTCCTCTCAGGACACAGGCTAATGGCTCAATAAAAACGCCGCCTTCAAAAGAGACCTCCTTCGGCAATAAGAACACACCTCTATCTACATTGATCCCGGGTACACGGAGATATTCGGCAAAACCTCCCGGATCAAAATTGGTCGTTCGCAACGTATCGCAAAGGGTATGAAAACCGTTCAGGCAGTATTGGCAGGTATTGCACGGGACATGGTGGGAGACGAAGACCCGATCACCGACCTTATAGTTTCTTACCTCTTTGCCGACCTCAACAATCTCCCCTGCAATTTCGTGGCCGAGGACTCGAGGAGCCTTCTTAATTCGATACCATTCCATGACATCGCTGCCGCAGATTCCACTTGCCAGCACCTTGACCAATAACTCACCCGGCCCAATCTGCGGGGTCGGAATTTCTTCCAACCTCACATCCCTGTTGTTATAATACATGGCCACTCGCATTCGTGTTTTTCCCAATAGGGATCTCCTCCAGGTATTAAATGATTTAAAATATACATTACCCGAATTGATATGACAACAGGTAATTCATGTCTCCTCCCAAAGGGACAGGCACGTTCTTTGCGAAATGCAGCCACGGAAGAAAGGAATTTCCTAAAATCCGACAATAATGTCCCTTGATATTGAAAAACCAGATTATACGGAATCCGTATAGCATGATATTACGCAGCAATTACGAAGGCAACGAAAATATCTTCCCAATAGTTACAAATAATTATGATTGAACGTGTATTGAGATTATGATACGGTAAGTCTGAAAAATGCGGATAAACAGGTATCCCGTATATTAATTGTTATACAGTAAATAAATAAGAGAACCATTAGGAGGCCATTTTCGTGATCAAGAAAACAGTAGCAGTTCTAGCTGGAACAGTTGTTATGGTAATTCTTGATCTTCTAATTGCAAGATTTATCACGCGGAGCCTTACAATTGGAATTTCAGTCTCAGTTTTAGTAGGGGCACTCGTCGCAAGTTTAATTATAGAAAAGCATGAATGGTTTTTTGGTTTGTTGGTTGGAATTATAAATTGCTGTATTACCCTGGGCATTTTTTATTTGTTTTCACCACAAGTCCCGCTGCGCGAAAATGGATATTCTATGGCAGACGTAGTTGTCCGTCCTATGGTGCTGAGTTTAGTTTTTGGCATTGTAGGTGGCGTGATAGGCAGATGGTTAAAAATAATTTTAGGAGCTAGCAAAGATAAGATTACCGTATAACAAAGGCAATCCAGCCGATCGCTATGCTCCGGCTGATTTTTTCGTTAGCCGAATCGATCATTCAGAACTAACCTTTAGTCTTTTTTGTTTTCTCCTGCTCAAAGATGTCGTTCGCTTCTTTCACTGGCGCCTTCTCATGGATGATTGCACGCAAGGCCTTGATCATTGGTACAGGATATTCGTTCTGCCAGATGTTTCTTCCCAGGTTCACCCCGATGGCACCTTTTTCCATTCCATCATGCACAAACTCGAATACTTGTAACTCCGTATCGACCTTGGGGCCTCCGGCCATAACCACAGGAACCGGGCAGCCATCCACAACCTTATCGAAATTCTCGCACCAGTACGTTTTTACAATTCGAGCTCCCAACTCAGCAGCAATCCGGGAGCTCAAAGCAAGGTAGCGAGCATCCCTTTTCTCCAGCTCCTTTCCCACAGCCGTAACAGCCATGACGGGGATGCCATATTTTTCTCCTTCATCCACCAGTTTTGAAAGGTTCAATAGTGATTCCCTCTCATATTCACTCCCGACAAAGATTGAAATACCCACGGCTGCCGCATTGAGGCGAATCGCCTCTTCCATCGATGTGGTAATCCCTTCGTTCGAGAGATCCTTACCGACCATGCTCGTCCCGCCGGAAACACGAAGAATGATGGGTTTAGTATTTTCAGGATCGATAGACGCACGCAACACCCCTCTGGTTACAAAAAGGGCATCGCAATAGCGGAGCAGCGGCCGAATGGTTTCGCCGGGCTTTTCTAATTTCCGGGTGGGCCCCTGAAAATAGCCATGATCAATGGGCAAGAAAAGACAATGCCCATCCGACCTGATCAACTGCGCCAAACGGTTTTTCATTCCCCATTCCATAACCAACCTCCATTTTCAACCGCCGTAACCCCCCTTCATCCCCCTCAAGTTAAGGATAACAGCTCTTCTTCCCCCCTTAAGTTAAGGGGGGAAGAGAGGGGGGGGTTACAAGGGCGAATTTATTTCCCAAGAATATACCTTACCACCAAATCGCCGACCTGAGAGGTCGAATATCCCATCTTGCCGGCGTTCACGCTCTTGACGTCCTGTTTCACGACCTTCATGATGGCCTGTTCAATTGCGCGGCCGGCCTTTTCTTCTCCGAGATGTTCGAGCATCATTTGACATGCGGAAATCGCTGCCAGGGGACTTACCACTCCCATCCCCGTATATTTGGGAGCAGAGCCGCCAATGGGCTCGAACATCGACACCCCTTTCGGATTGATGTTTCCACCGGCCGCAATCCCGAGTCCTCCCTGAATCATCGCGCCCAGATCGGTGATGATGTCTCCGAACATATTATCTGTGACGATGACGTCGAACCATTCCGGATTCTTAACCATCCACATGCAGATCGCATCGACATGGGCGTAATCCGCCTCAATGCCCTTAAATTCCTTGGCCACTTCACGAAAGGCCCGTTCCCAAAGGTCGAACGCATAGGTAAGAACATTTGTCTTCCCGCAGAGAGTCACCTTATTCTCTTGCTTTCTTTTACGACAGTATTCGAAAGCGAAACGAATGCAGCGCTCCACGCCTTTTCGAGTGTGAATCGCCTCCTGAATCGCAACCTCATCGGGCGTTCCCTTTTTGACGATTCCTCCCACGCCCGTATAGGCGCCTTCCGTATTTTCCCTGACAACGACAAAGTCAATATCTTTAGGACCTTTATCTTTCAAAGGTGTTTCCACGCCGGCATAGAGTTTGACGGGCCTGAGATTGATATATTGGTCCAGCTGAAATCGAATCTTTAACAAAATTCCCTGTTCCAGAATCCCGGGCTTGACATCCGGATGGCCGATCGCTCCCAGATAAATGGCGTCCATCTTTCTCAACTCATCGAGAACAGAATCCGGCAATGTCTCCTTGGTCTTCAGGTAGCGTTCGCCACCCAGGTCGTAATGCTCCAAATGATATTTGAACTTGAATTTCCCGGAGACGGCTTTCAGAACCTTCAATCCTTCGGCCACGACTTCGGGCCCGGTCCCGTCACCAGGAATCAACGCGATCTTATACATGTTATTAAATCTCCTAACTGTTTCGATTTGCCATTCCCGTGTAAACGGGAATCCAGAACCAGTCGAAAGAAAATACTGGATTGCTGCTGGAGTTTACCCCGCTGCATAACGGGGCAGGAATGACAGCAAGGAATTACAGCCAACACAGCGCTTTTTGACCGATATCGGTTCGATACCGAACTCCATCCCAGAAGATTTTCTTGACTGCCTGATAAGTCTTCTCAATTGCTCTTGGGATGTCTTCTCCCAGTCCTGTCACCCCTAAAACTCTTCCTCCGTTCGTGACGACCTTCTCATCCTTAAGCGCTGTCCCTGCATGAAAGACGAAGACTCCATCCATTCGAACGACCTCTTGCAGTCCCTCGATCACTTTTCCTTTCTCATAATCTCCCGGATATCCATTTGAAGCCATCACTACGCACACAGAGGCGCGGTTGTCCCATTCAATCTTGTGCTGAGACAAATTCCCTTTCATGCAAGCTTCCAGAATGGGAACGATATCTCCCTTCATCCGCATTAAGATAGGCTGGGTTTCCGGATCTCCGAATCGGGCGTTGAACTCCAATACCTTTGGGTGGCCTTCGTGGATCATTAGCCCGGCATAGAGAACCCCTTTATAAGGTCTGCCCTCCTCTCCCATGCCATAGATGATAGGCCTCAAAATCTTCTCGATAATCCTCTCATGGACCTCATGCGTTACAACGGGTGCGGGTGAATAAGCTCCCATCCCACCCGTGTTGGGCCCCTGGTCTCCATCAAAAACAGCCTTATGATCCTGGGAAGACGCCATAGGAAGAATGGTCTTTCCATCCGTGAAAGCGATGTAAGACGCTTCATCTCCTATAAGGTATTCCTCAACCACCACTCGATTTCCTGCTTCTCCGAATATCTTCTCCACCATGATCCTGTCAACGGACTGGACGGCCTCCTCTACGGTCTTGCAAATAATCACCCCCTTGCCGGCTGCCAGACCATCCGCCTTGACCACGATGGGAGCCCCCCGCTTTCGAATATACTTCACTGCTTCATTCCGGTTATCAAAGATCTCGTAAAAAGCCGTCGGAATGTTATGCTTCTTCATCATCTCCTTGGCAAAGGCTTTGCTGCCTTCGATCTCTGCTGCTTTCCTGTTTGCTCCAAAAATGAAAAGACCCTTGGATTCGAAAAGATCGACAATGCCCCGGGTCAAAGGATCCTCGGGGCCGACCACAGTCAGATCGACCTTCTCTTTCAAAGCAAACTCAAGTAGACCATTTAAGTCGCTGGCCTTGATCGGGACAATCGTTGCCTGTTCGGAGATGCCTGCATTTCCCGGAGCGCAATAGACCTCCGTCACCTTCGCACTCTGCGCAATCTTCCAGACTAAGGCGTGCTCCCTGCCCCCGCTGCCTACCACTAGCACTTTCATACTCAGAACCCTCGTGACCGTAATCCGTGACCGTGTCCGTAAAATACTGAAGTAAATGCCCTTGATCCTTGTTGTGTTCCGCTTTCTTTCCTGACGGACACGGACACGCTCTTTTAATGGCGGAAGTGTCTCATGCCGGTAAAGACCATGGCGATGTTGTGTTCGTTCGCGGCGGCAATCACCTCATCGTCTCGAATCGAACCGCCGGGCTGGATGATCGCCACAGCACCTGCTTCCGCGCCTGTATCCACGCCGTCTCTAAACGGGAACATCGCATCCGAAGCCAAGACCGTTCCTTTGGTTGAGGATTGGGCCTTCATCACTGCCAAACGGGTGGAGTCAACGCGGCTCATTTGGCCAGCGCCAATTCCAATGGTCCGGTCTTCCCGGACGAGGATGATCGCATTTGACTTGACATGCTTCGCAACTTTCCAGCCAAACGCCATCGCCCTTTTCTCTTCTTCGGTCGGCTTCCTTTTGGTCACCACTTTCCACTGATCCATCGGCACTTTTCCGAGGTCTCGGTCCTGGACCAACAGCCCGCCCACCACTTTTCTGAGATCGAATCCTCCCTGCAAAAAGGAGCCCGTGAGCGGCGGGGTTTTGAGAATCCGGAGATCTTTTTTCTTCTTAAGAATCTCCAACGCCTCCGGGTCGATACCCGGAGCAATGATGGCTTCGAGAAAGATATCAGCCATTTCCTTTGCAGTCTCTTGATCCACGCTCCGATTGAAACCCACCACGCCGCCGAATGCCGAGACCGGATCGCAGTCCCTCGCTTTCTTGTAAGCATCCGCTAAACTTTTGGAAGAGACCGCCACGCCGCAGGGGTTGTTATGCTTGATGATGACCGTCGCCATTTCTTCAAATTCCTTAACCGTCTCATAGGCGGAGTCAATATCGAGTATATTATTGTAGGACAATTCCTTCCCCTGGAGTTGGACTGCATTCGAAACCGAAGGCTCGGTGAGTAGATACTCCCGATAAAAGGCAGCTTTCTGGTGCGGGTTTTCTCCGTAGCGCAACTCCTGAGCTTTATTTACCTGGAAGCTGAAAGTCTCCGGAAATTCATGCGCTTTCTTGCCCTTCTCGATCTGGCCAAGGTAATTTGAGATGGCGCCATCATAACGGGCCGTATGTTGGAAGACCTTCTTGGCCAAACGGAAATTGGTCTCCAAAGAAATTTCCCCTTTCTCCTTCAATTCAGAAAGGACCGGCTCGTAATCGCTGGGATCCACCACTACGGTCACATCGGGATAATTTTTCGCCGACGAACGGAGCATCGTCGGCCCGCCGATATCGATATTCTCAATCGCTTCTTCCAGGGCGCAATCCTTCTTGGCCACAGTTGCCTCGAAGGGGTAGAGGTTGACAGCGACCAGATCGATAGGAAGGATTCCGTGCTCTTCCATTTTCTTTACATGCTCCTTCTTGGATCGCTGTCCTAAAAGTCCTCCGTGCACCTTTGGATGAAGGGTCTTTACCCGTCCATCCAGCATTTCCGGGAATCCCGTATAATCAGAGATATCCATCACAGAGAGGCCCTGCTCCCTCAATGTTTTTGCCGTCCCGCCCGTCGAAAGGATCTCGACCCCCATCTGCGCTAAACCTTTGGCAAATGGAACAACCCCAGCTTTATCCGAAACACTGACAATTGCCCTCCTGATCTTACCCATAGCTCCTCCTCCGTTTTTTATAAGGGTTCAAGGATTCAAGGGTTCTGGGGACCAAGGGTTTATGGATAAAGATTTCACTTGACCCCTTGACTCCTAGATCCCTCGCCCCCTTGTATTAGAATCCCAGTTCTTCTCCGACCAAAATGATGAAGATATCTGTCAAGGAGGGTTTCCGTTCATGGATAACGATGACCCTGCAGATTCGGTTGGGAGAATTACAATCCACGCACTTCCCCAGCTTAGCACACGGGACATCGATGTTGAGTCGCCTTGCGTTGAGGGGGGCAGCCACATTTTTTATTCTCTTGATTCCTTCTTGAACATCATCAACGATCTTATTATAGCCGGCGACAAGAATGACCTTTCCAGGACCAAAAACGGTTGAATTCACACGGTTCCCGATCCCATCGATATTGACGATCTCTCCGTTCAAAGTGACGGCATTGACGCTGCTCAGAAACAGATCCGAAGTCATTTGGGACTTTCTGATCTCAAGCATACTCTCTCTTGAAAGCCCAGGCTTCCAATGATTATAAACAGTATAACCTTATGCCTCCAATTTTTCCAAGATTCCTAACTCCCGCAGCGTCAGAGATCCGCCTATCCCTATTTTCTTCTTTGGCGTGATCTGCTTCAAGACTTCCTGAACCGCCTCCACTTTCGTCTTGACATAAATCCCCTTAAAATCATGAGCCACGAGTTTTTCAACGGCCTTCTTCGCCTTTTCCTCAATCCACCACTCTTTGATGGGATCCATTTCCTCTCCTTCTCCGCGAGATCGAAAAGAGGTTTCGATCATCCCCTCCCGGTTGCGCTTGTATTCATTCCCCTTGTACTCGATGAATGGGCGAAATATATGGCTTTCCGATGACGATTCATCTGTTCAGATTTAGCATAATCTCCCATCAGGGTCAATTCTACTGAAAATTTTTGCCGAAAACTTTTAGGGAACAATCCGTCGTCCACTCCAGCTTTTGTCCCGAACCCGCTGGTTCAGGCCGACGCCCTCAGTTACCCTGATGAACCAATAAACTGGGAGCGGGCAAGCGAACCACTCCTGAACCACTCCTGTTGACAACATTCAATCTTTTGTGTAAATTTAACCAATATTTAGATTGGTAGTCAGGAAGGGGGACATCTGATTGATCAATAAAAAGACTCCCTACAAGAAGCAGATCAAAGCTCTTTCAGAAATAAGTCAAGCCATCTCCTCGGATCGATACTTAGACGACATCTTAAAGCTGATTGTAACCGTAACAGCCAACGTGATGGATTCGAAGATCTGTTCTCTTTGGATACTGGATGAAAAGGAGAAAGTTCTCAGAATCAGGGCGACTCAAACCATGAGTGAGGAATATCTGAAGGAGCGGACTTTAAAATTAGGGGAGGGCGTGGTAGGTTATGTGGCAAAGGAGAACAAACCCCTGGCCGTCCTCGATGTTTTGAAGGAGCCTCGTTATAAAGAGAAAGAATTGGCAAGAAAAGAAGGTTTGGTCTCCATGCTCAGTGTTCCCTTGACGTTGAAGGACAAGGTAATCGGGGTGATCAATTGCTATACCTCCTATCAGCACGAATTTAATGACACGGAAAGAGTGGTCCTTACGGCCGTGGCCAACCAAGCGGCCATCTGTATTGAGAATACTGAGCTAATGGTAAAGACCAAGGTGATCCAGGAGGAACTGGAGACCCGAAAATTAGTGGAAAGGGCCAAGGGAGCTTTGATGAAACATCATGGCTTGAGCGAAGACGAGGCTTTTAAGAGGATCCGAAAGGCAAGCATGGACAGCCGGAAGACCATGCGAGAGATCGCTGAAGCCATCCTCCTTACAGAGAAAATGGGGGGGTAACCCTTCTTATAATATTTGCCCGCCCCGGTTCTCCCTTCCCCTGGATAAGAAGATCTCAGAAAAGGCGTCCACACAGGGGACGAATTCCGAAATATCCTTGACAAAAATGTTTTATTATATTATACACTTAACGGTCAATACGAAGAGGTATTGGCAACAAGGAGGGCTAAGAAGCTCGGTGCCCATTCTGTCTCGTACGACAAAGGCGTCAAAGAAGTTTGACGCCTTTTTTTATTAATCTTCTTAAAAAGGAGGAGGGGCATGACATTCACCAAACCAAATCGCAGTCCGGCGACCTTTACTCGAAATCGGGTTGAACCCGCTCCCATGTCAGGGATTTGTGTGACCTGTCTGGATGGGTGTCCGGGCCCTTGTGAAATAGGTCGTTCTGCACTAAGAGGTAGGGAAATTCTCTACCCACAGCCGTTCTCCAAGGTAACCGCAGGATCTGAAAAAGATTATCCCATCGATTATTCCGACTTCAATATTCAGGGAACCTGCGTGGGTGCGGTCGGCATCTCGGTCGATTCAGACCGTGCAACCTTCCCGGCTGTTGACGTGTCGACAGAAGTCGGGTCGAAAGAAAAGATCAAGCTAAAGGTCCCCTACTTTACAGGCGCCTTAGGTTCAACCGATATCGCCCGGATCCATTGGGAAGCCATGGCGATTGCGGCAGCCATCTCGGGAACCCTGGTCGTGGTGGGGGAAAATGTCTGTGGCATGGATTCCAAGGCCGAATTCAAGAATAGCCGTGTGTTCAGATCTCCGGAGATGGAGCGCCGTGTCAAGACGTTTCAGCAGTGGTACGACGGGTATGGAGGAATCGCCGTTCAGTATAATGTGGAAGACGGACGCCTCGGCGTTCCGGAATATGTGGTAGAAAAACTGGGCGTCCGGATCATCGAACCGAAATGGGGACAGGGGGCCAAAGACATCGGCGGTGAAGTCAAACTCCCAACCCTTGAGAGGGCCCTACAACTGAAAAGCCGGGGTTATATTGTCCTTCCCGATCCTGAAGATTATGTGATCCAGGAAGCATTCAAACAGGGAGATTTTAAGGAATTTGAACGCCATTCCAGGCTGGGTATGGTGGATGAGGAAGGATTCCATAGCGAAGTGGAGCGTCTGAAAAAGATCGGAGCCAAATATGTCTCACTTAAAACCGGAGCCTATCGCCCCACGGATTTGGCACGAGCCGTCAAATACGCCTCGGATGCTAAGATCGACCTTCTCACTGTAGATGGCGCTGGAGGGGGAACAGGGATGAGCCCAGGGCGAATGATGAACGAATGGGGGATTCCCACCGTTTACCTCGAAAGCCTCCTTTACCGATATCTGAAACGCCTGGATCAAAAAGGGGCGTTCATTCCCTCATGCGCCATGGCAGGAGGATTCGCTCTTGAGGACCATATCTTCAAAGCCATTGCTCTGGCCGCTCCTTACATTAAAGCTATCTGCCTGGGTCGAGCTTCGATGACCGCGGCCATGGTGGGAAATACGATTGGTGAGATGGTCAAAAAGGGAAAGGTCCCTGCGGATTTGGCCAAATATGGAAGCGATGTGGAGCACATTTTCATTTTGGCCGCTCAATTGAAAGATAAATACGGAAAAGATTTTGAACACATACCCACAGGGACGATCGGAATGGTCACCTATTTCGATCGGCTGAATGCAGGACTCCAACAGATGATGGCCGGAGCCAGAAAATTTGCCTTGAAATATATTTCGAGGAACGACATTTGCGCCTTGACCCGGAAGGCTGCTGACATCTCCGGGATCCCCTATGTGATGGATTCTGATCAAGCGGAAGTGGATAAGATCCTCGGCTAAGGGGGAGGATTGATCAAAAGGGGATATCGGGGATACCCGGTATCCCCTTTTTTTATCCAAAAATTCATTCACCTCTCACAGAACCCTCGCTAAGTAAAGGGGTCAAGGGGTCAAGGATTCGAGTGAAGTACCTGACAAGCTGAAAAAACCTTAAGTGCTTCTTCACTCGAACGCTTGAATCCTGGAATCCTTGAATCCTTTGGAATGAACCCCGTTAGAAATTCCAGTCGCTGCGACTCGAAACCGAGCGGGGCATCAAAGCCCACCGGAATTATTCTGGGATCTAACCCCGATGCAGAGCAGCGGCGCATCATTTCTAACGGCGTGAATCAATTCGCTTCCCAAATGAACGGTTTTCGTTTATGATAGAGCCGAAGGAAGATGGTTTTGTCTAAAAATAAAAAACGTCTCGATGCCAAAGAGATCAATGCCCTGTTCGAAATCAGCAAGGCGATTGCATCCGGTCTCTATCTTGAAGATGTCCTGCGGCTGATTGTGACGGTCACCGCCAATATAATGAACTCAAAGATCTGCTCCCTTTGGATTCTCGATGAGAAGGATCGAAGGTTGAAATTGAAGGCCACTCAGAGTATCAGCGAAGAATATCTGAAGGAACGAAGTCTCGCTCTGGGAGAAGGAGTGGTGGGTCGCGTGGCGCTCCAAAATCAACCCATCGCGATCCCCAATGTCCTCAACGAACCCCTTTTTAAGGAAAAAGAATTGGCGAAAAATGAAGGCCTGGTTTCCATGCTCAGTGTCCCCATGTGCATTAAGGACAGGGTGATCGGGGTGATCAATTGTTACACTTCCTTCCCCCATTCCTTCTCGAAGAGTGAACAGGAGATTCTCACGACGGTTGCCAATCAGGCGGCGATCTGTATTGATAACTCCGGTTTGATGGGAACACTCGACATTGGAGAGATTCTCAGAATGGTTTTAGAAGGGGTGACAAAGAATATCGGGTTTGACCGCGCCCGTCTCTACCTAATTAACGAGAAGAGGAATATTCTTGAATGCAAAATGGCTGTGGGAATCGATGAGGAGAAGACCAAAGGGATTGCGCTGCGCTTGGACCCGGAGGACAGTGTGGTGGCCCGGTCGGTTTTTGAGCGAAAACCTTTCATCATCCCAGATGCAGGACAAGATCCAAGGATCAACCCCTTCTTAAGAGAAAAATTTAATCTTCACTCTCTGTTAGTGGTTCCCCTGTTAGCGAAGGAAAAGGCCTTGGGAGCGATTGCCGCAGACTTCATCGAGCCCAATAAAAGCATCACCAAAGAGACTCTCGAATCGGTGATGGCTTTTGCGCAGCAAGCAGGTCTGGCCATCTACAACGCCTTCATGTATCAGGAACTGAAGGCGTTCAGCCAACAGATGGAGGAAAAGATTCAAAAGACCACCGCCGATCTCAGAAAGACGGAGGCCCAATTGATTCGGTCTGAAAAATTAGCTGCCTTAGGTCAATTGGCCGCAGGCATTGCACATGAAATTCGCAATCCCCTCACCAGTATCAATATCCTCATTCATTCCTTGACAGAGAATTTCCCGTCAGAAAACGCCCATCGTGAGGATCTCCAAGTCATTGAAGAGGAAATCAGCCGGATCAATGAGATCGTCGATCAATTTCTCCGATTTGCCAGACCGGCACCTCCCCTTCTACAAAAAGCGGATGTCCTCTCCATTTTTGAGGAGACCCTTCAATTGCTTCGACCTCAAATTGAAAAAAATCGGATTATTGTTCAAAAAGAATTCCAAGTTTTCCCCCTCATCTCGATGGACCGTGAGCAAATGAAACAGGTCATCCTCAACCTCTTATTAAACGCTGTCCAGGCGATGCCGAACGGTGGCCACCTGACCTTGAGGGGACAGGTTTCGGAGAATGATCGTTGGGTCACACTTTCCATTCAGGACTCCGGGATCGGTATTAGCAGCGAAGACATGAATAAGCTCTTCGACCCATTCTTCTCCACCAAGGAGGGCGGGGTTGGCCTCGGCCTCTCCATCGCCCATCGAATCATCGATCAGCACCATGGGAAGATTGAGGTGGAGAGCTCCCCTGGAAAAGGGACCCTCTTGACGGTTTGGATCCCTATTTCATGAGAGGAGGAAGATGGAAACCATACTGATTGTCGATGATGACAAATCGATCCGCTATTCGCTGAAGCGGATGATGGAAGGGAAATATTCCATCCTCACTGCCCAGAACGGGGAAGAAGCACTGGATCGAGTGAAGGAAAACTCCCCCGACCTAATCATTATGGATATAAAAATGCCGGGCCGAAGCGGAATTGATGTCCTGAAGGAGATCAGATTGATCGATCCCAAATCTCTGGTCATCCTCATGACGGCCTATGGGACCACTGAGACAGCGATTGAAGCCATGAAGTATGGGGCTTTCGACTATATCTTAAAACCCTTTCCCATCCCGCAGATGAAAGGGCTGGTTGAAAAGGCCCTTTCCTTGCGAAGGATGATGAAACAGGAAGTGGTTTACGCCTCACCGGAGGCGAAAGAGACAGACGAGGGAGAACGGATCATCGGATCCTCCCCAAAGATGCAGGAGATTTACAAAATCGTGGGGCAGATCGCTCCGAGCGATGTCACCGTCCTGCTCAGGGGAGAAAGCGGAACGGGGAAGGAGCTCTTTGCGCGGGCGATTTACCAGCATAGCGCCCGTTCGGGCCTACCCTTTCTCCCCGTCAATTGTGCGGCGATCCCAGACACGCTTTTGGAGAGCGAACTTTTCGGCCATGAGAAAGGCTCCTTCACCGGGGCGACTTCTCGCCGCATCGGAAAGCTGGAACAGGGTCAGGGAGGGACGATCTTCTTGGACGAAATCGGGGATATGTCCCTCTCCACTCAGGCCAAACTATTGCGGGTCCTTCAGGAGAAGAGTTTCGAAAGATTGGGGGGAATGGAGACGATCAAGGTGGATATCCGGTTGATCGTCGCAACGAATAAAGACTTAGAGGAGGCCATTACAAACGGAAAGTTCAGGGAAGACCTCTATTACCGGCTCAATGTCGTCTCCATCATGATCCCTCCCCTGAAAGAGAGGAAAGAGGACATCCCTGAGCTGGTTTCTTACTTCTTAAAAAAGTTTAATCGGGAATTGAAAAAGGGGATCGTCGGAATCACCCCTTCGGCCATGGAAAAAATTACTTCCTACGGGTGGCCCGGTAATGTGCGTCAATTAGAGAACATCCTGAAAAGGGCTATGGTGCTGTGCCAGGGCGAATGGATTCTTGAGGATCAACTTCTTTTCGAAAAAGGGTGGGAAAGGCGAGAGGCGGAAGAGGAATTGAGCAAGAAGAATGTTGAGGATCTCCTGGACGCCCTCTTCGAAGAGCTTTCAAATACGCCGACAGCCTCGCAAGAGATGGATATGATCTCCAGCTTGGAAAGAGGCTTGATCCTCCGAGCCCTTCAAAAAACCAGGGGGAATCAGGTCCAAGCCGCTCTGCTTCTTGGAATCAACCGGAGCACCTTGCGCGGCAAAATGGAGAGATATCACATCAAGAAAGATGTGCTGATTTCGGAGGAAGAATAAAAATTGCGGATTGCGGAATTCGGATTGCAGAATTACAGCATTACTAACAATCTCATAATTGAATTGAGATAAGCATTGGAAAATCTCCCCTTGCTCCTCTTTGCCAAAGAGGGGTAATTCCTCCCTTAGGCAAAGGGAGGTCAGGAGAGATTTTATAAAATAATGTGGTCTTTATTATGAGACCGTTATTAAGTCAAGAACTCTTTATGCTATGCGCTATGCTCCAGGCGCTAAGGCTTCCGGGGGTGAAAGATGCGAACACTGAGAATTGGGCTCTGCCAGATCAACACGACCGTGGGTGACATCGAAGGAAATACGAAGAAGATTCTTGGCTACATTGCAAAAGGAAAGAAGATGGGAGCCGATCTTCTGGTTTTTCCCGAGATGGCCGTTACCGGCTATCCTCCCGAAGACTTGTTGCTCATGCCCAAGTTCATTGACGCCAATCTAAAGGCTATCCAGACGATCGCCAAATCCACGTCATCGATAACCGCTGTCGTCGGTTTTGTGAATAAGGATGGAGACATCTTCAATTCCGCCGGCCTCCTTCATAACGGAAAGCTCCTGGACGCCTATTCCAAAATCTATCTTCCGAACTATGGTGTCTTTGACGAAGATCGCTATTTCCAGGTGGGAAAGGAGAATTTCATCTTCACCCTTAAATCAACCCCTATCGGGGTGAGCATCTGCGAAGATCTGTGGTATCCCGGTGACCCCATCCGGACACAAGCCCTTTACGGTGGTGCGGAGCTGATCGTGAACATCTCCTCTTCCCCCTATCATACCGGAAAGGTCGGGTTTCGGGAAAAGATGATCTCGACCCGGGCATCAGACAATGCGGCGATCGTCGCCTACTGTAATCTCGTCGGCGGTCAGGATGAATTGGTCTTCGATGGCGGCAGCATGATCTTCGATCAGACGGGGGATTTGATTATCCGCGGAAAACAATTTGAGGAAGATCTGGTGATGGCGGACCTCAATATGGAGGCGGTTTTTCGAATGCGGCTTCACGACCCCCGAATCAGGAGGGAGAGGGTGTCTGAAGAAGAAAGGGGTTTGAGGAAGATAGAGCTTTCGAACCAAACCCGTTCCAATAAAAGAAAGCCTACCCTTTCCAGGAGGGATTCGAAACCATTAGCCCGCCTCGCTGAGATTTATACCGCTTTGATCCTTGGGACAGGGGACTATATTCGAAAAAACGGATTCAAGACGGTTCTCATCGGTCTGAGCGGAGGGATTGATTCTGCTCTGACCGCGGCAGTCGCTGTGGATGCTTTGGGGAAGAAGGGAGTGGTTGGGGTCACGATGCCCTCTCAATATTCTTCCAGGGAATCGATCGAGGATTCCGAACGCCTGGCAAAAAACCTTGGCATCCGCCTCCTCACGATTCCAATTACAGAGATATTTCAGTCTTATTTGAAAACCCTCTCTCGCTCTTTCAAGGGGCTAAAACGTGATGTGACAGAAGAAAATATCCAGGCACGTATTCGAGGAAACATTCTCATGGCCCTCTCCAACAAAATGGGCTGGCTCGTTTTGACCACCGGGAACAAGAGTGAGATGAGCGTGGGGTACTGCACGCTTTATGGAGATATGGCAGGTGGATATGCCGTCTTGAAAGACGTTCCCAAAACCATGGTTTACGAATTGACAAAGTTCAGAAATAGGAGAGAAGGAAGGGACATCATTCCCAGACGCGTATTCACGAAGCCGCCTTCGGCGGAGTTGAGGCCGGACCAAAAGGACGAAGACTCCCTTCCCCCCTACCCTGTCCTGGATCCCATTCTCCAGGCTTACGTCGAAGAGGACAAAGGGCTTGAAGAAATTGCAAAGATGGGATTTAAGGAAGTTATGATTAAAGAAGTGATTAATATGGTGGACCGAAATGAATACAAACGGAGACAGAGCCCACCGGGTGTGAAGATCACCCACCGTGCCTTAGGAAAAGATCGAAGACTGCCGGTAACGAACAAGTATCGGAACTTTTAGGTTCTCCTTTTTCCCAACCGGCAAAGATTATCTTAGCGGGTTGATCGCCTTGATGCCTCTGAACTGCAGAAAATCCGTGTCAGTGGTATAAATTTCTCGAACACCATGTTCGTGCATCAAGGCTACCGTTCGGATATCAAAGAACAAATTACCTGAAGGCCGGGTCATTTCTCCGAGAATTCTCTCCAGCATTACCCAATGGTCTTCGCCGGCGATCAGAATCTGGAATTGCGGTGATAGCAAAAACGGCTTGACGAAACGCAACGCCTCCTTCCATGTGAGCGGCCGTTCAAAAACTTTTGAATGGGTTGAAACCCGCAAAAACTCGTACAAGATACCTTCGGTTAAAAACCAAATCCTCGATGACCCCGCTGCTTCGCGAAGAAAAGATGCCGACTTGGAATGTTCCTCAGCATCTTTGCTTGCAGCGTACAATAGGATGTTTGTATCAATGACGCCCGCCATCAAGAATCCATTAGCGCTTCCAGCGCATGACGGTCGCCCAAATTAATTTTGGGACGCCCCATAGAATAAACGGGCAAGTCAAAAACCTCTTTGACGTGGCGTTTCTTATGCCTTACTCCCTCAAGCAGAAGGTCATTAACCACCTGAGAGAGCTGTCGCCCTTCTTTATGGGCGAGCTTGCGCACCGCATCCATACAACCATCCTCAAGCACCAGAGTTGTCCTCTTCATACATATAGACATACCATGCATTCATACGTATGTCAACATAATAATGTTTAACTTGATGAAGACAAAGCCCACCGGGCATGAAGATCACCCACCGTGCCTTGGGAAAGGACCGGAGATTATCGGTGGCGAACAAGTATCGGAACTTTTAGGTTTTCCTTGACGCCCCTACTCTTTTTTGATAATTTTCTACCGTGCTAAGCAAATTGACGCCGGATGCGCGGCGGTTTCTTGAGATCAACCAGAAAGGTTTCTGTATCTTTTTGGGAGAATCTGGGGATACCCGTGATTTTGACGGAGGAACCTTTTTTGATTTTAATAGGTTAGATAGCAATCAGGCATGTAATAATAGACGAAATTATTATATCGTAATATAATACTTCCGCCTAATATCTGTTAAACAATGCAAGAATATTACGTATAGGTCTATATTGATCCTCGAAATTTAGAAGAATTTTATTACGGGAAAGGTAAGGGGTCCCGTAAAGAGGCACATTTGTCTGATGAGGGCGATTCCGAAAAAGCAAACAGGATAAGAGAAATTAAGAAAGCGGGTTTATCTCCCATAATCCGAGTCATTGCTTCCGGTCTCACGCAAGATGAAGCGTTATTGATTGAAACAACATTGATTTGGAAACTTGGCAAGTTTACAACAAATTTAGCATCAGGCCACTTTGCTGGGAAATTTCGTCCACATAACAAGCTGCATCTTGAACTAAGCGGGTTTGATTATCAAAATGGCCTTTATTATTACAACATCGGAGAAGGGCCTCATAGGAATTGGGAGGATTATGTGAAATATGGGTTTATTTCTGCAGGGCAGGGTGAAAGATGGCGTGATGCTATGGTAGGATTCAAAAAGGGGGATGTAATTGTCGCGTATTTAAAGCGCCGGAAGAATGCCGGCGGGTTTGTTGGGATCGGAAGGATATCTCAAAAAGCGGAAATGATCAGAAACATCTGTATCGGCACGAAGCGTCTTCTTAATTTGCCCTTACTCTGTAAGAACATGGATGACAACATGAGTGATCCGAAAAAGTCGGAATATGTCGCTCTTGTTCAATGGATTAAAACATTCCCACGCAACCAAGGCAAGTGGAAGTCAAGATCAGGGCTATATACAACAACACACGTCAGGGCATCTCTTGATGGGCAGCCCAAAACAATTGACTTTGTGGAAACCGAGTTTGGAGTTGATCTGAAGAAATTAATTGTTTAACAACCGCATTAACCCGGACTGGCAATTCCGCTGCGCTCCGTTGCCATCCGGTTATGCGGAGCGTTAAGGCTAAAAAAGGGAATGATATGACTATACAACTCAAGATCACATATGATAAGGATGAAATATGGATTCGTGGCGATAAGGGAGGTCTTCAGTACCTTGCTGACTGTTGTACCAGAGTAATAGGCAAGAAAGATCCTTCGGGGCATTTTCATCTGGAACCGGAAATGAACAATCTCATGGAAGGCTCCGTAAAAACAGTAATTGAATACATGGAAAGCCCAGAATGAAAGCCTTAACAAAAGCATCAACCTGACGCGGAATAGCCGCGTCAGGTTTCGGTATTATTGATTGGCCGCGCAGGTTATGCAAATCGTTCGAGAGACTCACGAAGACGATCAACATGTCATACGAAGAGAAGATGTACGGAATTGTGGTTGTCCGCTCTGGCCAAGACAGGCGCCTTTTCGGGCGTGTTCGCCGATCTTCGAAGGGAGACGTATACGCGATCTGGGCTGAAGATCAGTCGCCGGACAACTTGAGCCAGGGGTCAAACCCGCACGCGTCGTATCATAGGAAAGGCCAACTTCACTCGAAGACGTACGACAAAGGCACCATCATTAAGAAACTGCAGCCGCCGAATCGAAAGTTTGTTGGGAACCAGCCGATCGAAGCGACCAACGCAGATCGCGCGGCATCGGCGACCCTACCGCCGGTTCCGGAACATCTTGATGATCAGTTTGAACTGTCGATAGATTTGATCGTTGAGCGGGCGAATCGGTCGATTACGGTCGACATCGTTGAACCAGGCGTTGAGCCGATCCGGCTGACTGGTCGGGATACGGTCATTGCGGAGAAGGTCTTCAAGGATGACGTTCCCTGGATAGTCGTGAGTCTCGTGGAAGCGCCGACAACGATCTGAATGGCTGCCCAACAAGGGCATGCACCGGATCGCCCAAAAATTGAGCCCCCACTGATGCCCGGCGTTGCCGAGATCGCTGATGTCATTAAATAGAGACGTTGAACCAAGGCGGTTTCATGGCTTATTCTGATTCAGCCGTTTGTCCAAAGTGCAAGGTCGGTTTCGCTCCGGGTACGGCGATCTGCCCCATCTGCAAGATTCCACTCGTTTCCGAAGGTGAATTTGAAGACGAGTCTGAAGAAGAGCCTGGTGAAACTCCTGAACCGATAATATTAGATGATGATATATCCTCTCTCAAAGAACTGCGGACGGCTGACGTAGAATGGATTCATCATCTGCAGGACAAACTGGCCGAAGCTGGGATTCCACATTGTATAGAGCAATCCGCTCCTCGTCGTATGTCTTTTTCGGTCTACGTTCGGCCGGAGGACCTATCCCGAGCAAAAGATATTGATGAGAAAGTCTTTGCTGAAGAGGTTCCGGATGGTGAAGGAATACCCCACGTAGAGAATCTCGATTTCTCGTCTTGTCCGGCTTGTGGCAATCGGCTTGGGGAAAACGACCTCAAGTGCAGTAGCTGCGGCCTAAACCTCTCTCCAGCCGATCGCCGGAAGTGTAGCAATTGCAACGAGGTCATAGAGGTCAACATTGCAGTCTGTCCCCATTGCGGGTGCAACGTCGATTCGAGTAAGGTGTAGCTTAGCGTCTAAGTGGGTGTTTCTAGGATCGAGAATGAAACTTGCCGTTTAGAGGAATCCTTTTGGTTTCTTGGGTTGGGGTTTCTCGGTTGGTAAGGTGCTCTTTCCTTTCTTCTCTTCGACTTTGGATCCAGACTCCTCGAGAATAAATTTATCGTCGCCTGGATCGGGTCTAAACTCTAACTCAAGCTTCTTCGCTTCCTTTATATAAGACCCTTCTTTCAAACGAATCTCTCCATTCGGCACAACGACAATGGCCGATTCTCCATTGAGAGGACATCTGTGCTCACAATATCCGCAGCCGTTGCATTTCGATGCAATGACAACTGGGCGCCGGTACCCTTCCACAGGACGAAAGACAATGGCGTGATATGGACAGATTTCAGCACAGATCAAACAGATCTTATTCTGAGCCCATACCAAGCACATCTCTTTCCGTAAAATAGCTGTACCCACCTTGGCGTGGGTCTTCTCCTCCAAGGAGAGAGAACGAATTGCCTGAGTTGGGCAGACCTTCCCACAGACATAGCAGTTCTGCTCGCAGGGAGCCAAACGAGGTTCCATCTTCGGCGTCCACAGACCCGAGAACCCGGATTCCCAGAGTAAGGGTTGAAGGGTATTCGTCAAACAAGACTTCATGCATTCTCCGCAGCGGATGCAGGTGCGCAAAAACTCGGTCTCGGGAATAGCGCCAGGTGGCCGGATGATTTGATGTTTGCTCCGGAGAAGGCTGAATGGGGACTGCGTGGCCAGAAAGCCAACTGTCAGTCCTCCCGCCAAGGAATACATGAACCCTCTACGAGAAAAATCTACCTTTGAATACTCTCCTCCCAAAGAAAATGAAACCGGAAAAGTAACGGCATTCTGCGGACAGACGTGAGCGCACGTACGGCATTGGATGCATTCCGAAAGACGGGTCTTCCTCGGATCCTCCGAAATCGCCCCCATGGGGCAAGTTTTTTGGCACTTTAAACACTCGTTGCAATCCTCATTGACTCTTCTTTTGAAGACTCCCAGAGGTGAAATCAAGCTGAGCAGAGCTCCCAAAGGACATAGATAGCGGCACCAAAACCGCGGGACGAGACGATTAAGAAAGATGATCCCTCCGAAGATCAGGAGTGTGATGGCGGTCATGTAGTAGACAGACTGAAAATAGTGCTGGTGAGATACGGCAACCCATCCGAGAGCTTCAAACAAAGGACGCAGCAAATCCAGGAGGAGATTGATCAGCGTAAGTGCAAGAGGATAAATGAAAAAAGTATAAAAGCGCGTGAGAAGGGACATCGGGTCCATGAGGAAGGCTAAGGAGAGGCCGGTCAGCGCCGCAACGATAAAAATGACGAGTAAAAAGTATTTCAATCTTCGAAGGCTGGTTCCAGTCTTCAAGCCCCAACGTTTTTTCTTTCGAAAAAAAAGAAAGTCCAAAAAATCAATCGAGGCACCCATCGGACAAACATAGGCGCAGAAGAACCTGCCGATGGTGAGCGTCGCCCCGAGGGTAACGAGAGACCACAATGCCCGACCAATGATTTCCCTTGCCGCGAAAACGGCATTCATTCCCAGAAGGGGATCAAGACGCAAATAAATATCCGCAGGAAGCCAATTCGGGAGTTTGTAGGTGGCTAATACGAAAAACGCAGAGAAAAGAAGAAGGGAGAGGCCCTGGATGATCTTCCTCATGCTTTTTCCCTGAAGACTTTGAGCTGATCGATGTCGATCTTTCCAAGACCCTTTTGATAAGCAGCGAGCAGATGCTCAACCTGTCGACCCTTGAAGTTCTGACCATACCATGGAACGATGCTCACCCCGTAGGAATCCACGGCAACCGGATCCGTACCGGCAATGATAAGGTTCGGCTTCTTAACCTCGCCAGGCCCACCCGGCCCTCCGGAGACCAAAGCCCGAGTGGCATCAAGAATGGTGAGCTGAGGCTTTATGACTGTTCCCAAATCCGCTATGGCCTGATTGATATTGAACCGAGAATGGAAGCTCTCTCGGTCCCACACCAGACCCATGAGCCCCTTCATGCCTAAGCTAACCCCTGTTGCAGAATGGGACTTAGCTACGGGAATGTTGATCAAAATATAGCCGTCCAAAATTTCCTTGACGACCTCGACGCTTTCCAAGTCCTTTCCCTTAGGAACCTTGACTTCGCGGAAAAATGTTCTCTCTTGAAGGGCAAGGACATGGACGCCGGAGATGCTCTTACATGCATCGCGAATCCCTGTTCTTTCAAGGCAGATTTCTGCTCGGTGCAGCGTGTGATCCAAAACCAAGACTTGCTGGGCCCCTGCTTCCATACAAACCTGAGCCACTGTAGCCACCACCAGAGGATGAGTGGTAGCGCTGAGATCAGGAGTCCTGGCAAAGGACATGTTGGGTTTGAGGACGACCCGCTGTCCCTTTTTAACAAACCGCGAAATACCTCCTATAGCTTCAAGGGCTTTTCTCGTGGCTGCAGCGGGTTCACCCGAAATCACTGCGAGGTCATATTCTTCTTTTACAAATGAAAAAGAAGGCCTGCCAACAAGGCCCAGTGCGACGCCCGCGGCAGCGGTTTTAAGAAACTTACGCCGTGTCATTTTTTGACCGTGTTTACTCACAGATCACTCCTTTTCTCCATTTCGCCGCCCCCTCACCCTTCCCCTCTCCCCTCAGGGGAGAGGGAGAAGAGAGCATTACCCGATAAATGTCGTCGGAAGATCCCTTAACCCAACCACGTCCCGGATCTTCCGTGAAACGTCAAACCCAATCGAACATCTCACCTGACACTGAGAACAATCCTCACAGACCCTGGTCGGTAAATTCAGGGACAATACGAGATCTTGAGCATGTGTGAGATTACGATATCCGTAAGTATACATGTAAGCTCGCATTAGGTCAGGGATGGGGAGATGTTCCGGGCATTGTCCTAAACATTGCCTGCAACCCTGACAGTATAATCCGGGAAGGGATGCCTCTTTTTGCAGATCTTTCTTTTCGGGATCGGTGAGTGTGGGATTCTCCGCCACTGCTAAATCAATATTCATCTGTTCAAAGGTGGTAAATCCTGGGACTATCGTAGTCACGTTAGAATCTTGAAGGACCCATTTGAGAGCTGCAGCGGTATTCTTCACGGTGGGGGTCCGTCCGGACCCGCCTCGGATTGCTTTCATCCCAACAATTCCAATACCAGCCTGAGCTGCTCTGGCAATGGCTTCCCTTACTTCTATGTAATGCTTCTGCTGAAAATTATAAGATGTCAAAATCACATCGTAGAATTTCGAATCGATGGCTGCCTGAATGACCTCCGGCTCATTCATGTGGGTGGTGATCCCTACAAAGCGAGCCTTCCCCCCCTTTTTAACCTTTTCCAATGCTTTCAAAACCGGTTCATACAGGGCCGATTCTCTTTTCCATACGTTATGATGGTAATAAATGTCTACATAGTCGAGGCCTAAATTTTTGAGGCTGCTGTCTACTTTCTTTAGAAAAGCTTCTTCCGTCGCCTCTTCCGTATAAAGACCAGTTGTCTGATTATTGGGAAGGCGCGCCTTGGTGGCAACGACATAAGAATCCCTGGGACGTCCTTTAACCACTTTTCCAATCATTCCCTCATTCTGGCCCCTCTGATACACTTCAGCGGTGTCCAGCATCACCACACCGGAATCAAGCGCCACCCGGACTAGATTCGGATTATCGGTAAGCATCACTCCCATATTGATGGCCGGAAGTTTTATCCCCGTCTTTCCAAGGGTTCGGTAAACAAATTTCTTCTCCTTCCCTTTTGCTTCGACAACCCTTAGCCCCTGTTTCATGTCAATCTTAGGAAGAAAAAATAATCCGCCAAGCCCGGCAAGGGTCGATTTCACAAAATCTCTTCTACCCATCAATTTATTTCTCATGGTTGCCTCCTTATTAATAGCAAAGTGAGGGGTTTCAACTTCTTTTACTGATTCTTCTCGAGTCCTTCCTCGAAAAGTTTCAGGTATCTCGATCTGAGAGCAGGTTCACTAACGTTAACTATACCCCAAATATATTTGCCTTGCCAGTCAAGGTCGATCTCTCCTTGATAAGAGTCGTGCAATGTGTAGCGCCCCTCTGCAACATCTTTTGAAGGACTTCCGATCTGCTGAAGATACTTTTGAATCATACCCTTGCACTCGATTGGGTCGCTTTCAATCATAAAAAGTTTGAATTTCACTCCGGAAACTTCATAGTCCGCAGTAAAGGCAGAATGCAAAAAAGGATAACCCAGGAAATTCTTGTTGATGAATTTTTCGGAATGCCTCTTTTTCCCCTCTTCCGGAAAGGCGGACAAAACAGTAGGAAGCGATCCTTTTTCTCCTAAGTCTTCGGCCACCTTTTTGGCGAAGGTGAGTAAAATCTGCCGATCTTGTGCTCCGGTGTTGTAGCTGCTTATCTTCACGTAGTACGGACCGATCAAAAAGTTAAGGGCATTGTTTTCAACATATCCCTGAGCCCCGACATCGATAAAGTTCGCGTCGGGAAGACGCTCCTGACTATAGATTCCAAAGGCCTGGACAGGGGTTTGGTGGAAATAGACATCAATGGTGACAGAACCCTTTTTCTCATTTTGGTATTCGGCCACTTTCAATGTCTGAAAATCGGACATCAAATAAAGATCCGCAGCTCCGTCGATATACTCATAAAGAGTTTTGGGAGAAAAAGTCTGAATTTCCCCTGATTGTTTCCAGCCCGCTATTTCCGGAAAAACGAAATCCCGCAAATCAGAACGAGAGGTCCACGCCGGTCTGACGATCCCAAGGATCAAGCTGATAAACAGAACCACGTTGAAGAGGGATCTCTTTTCGGTCATTTCCAATCCTCGTAGGCATGGATTCACTGGATCCTACCTATTATCGCTGTTCTTTCGAATGATAAAAGGGATTCTCGATTTAATCAATGGATAGTTATCCATTTGTGTCGGCAGAAGCAAGGCAATGTTATAGAGGCTACTCGGAATTCAAAAAAGAAATTATCTTGGGTCAGCGCCCGCTTTCCCCGTTTCGACGTCGGCGTGATGCTTGATCACGCGGGCGTCCAGCATAAAGATCACATCCTCCGCAATATTGGTAGCGTGATCCCCGATGCGCTCCAGGCAGCGGCACACGATCATCAAATGAATCGACCTCGAGATCGTCTGCATGTCTGAATTCATATAGGTGAGCAACTCCCGGAAAACCTGGTCGTTCAACCGATCGACCAGGTCATCCCTCTCGCAAACGGAACGAGCCAATTGGGAGTCTTGGTTTACAAAAGCGTCGAGGACATCCTTGACCATCGATTGGGCGACTTCAGCCATTCTTGGGATATCGATATAAGGCTTGAGTTGGGGCTCCTGATTCAGGGAGATCGCCCGTTCGGCGATATTGACCGCCTGGTCACCCATTCGCTCCAGATCCGTGGTAATCTTCATGGCAGAAGTGATGAACCGAAGGTCGGCGGCCATGGGCTGTCTCAGGGCTAAAAGCTTCAAACACATCTCATCGATGGCGATCTCCAATTTGTTAATTCTTTCTTCAAGCTCAAATGTCTTCTTGGCAAGGTCGGAATCCCTTTTGACTAAGGATTGTATGGCATCACGGATCGCTTCTTCCACGAGGGCGGCCATCGTCAGTAGACTTTCCTTCAGCTCTGCCAGCTCGGTCTGGAAATGGGTCTCCATCTTTACGAAAGCCTCCCCTCTAACCAAATTTCCCGGTAAGATAGTCCTCTGTCTTCTTATCCTTCGGAGCGGTGAAGATGGTCCCAGTGGACCCAAACTCGATGAGCTCGCCAAGGTAGAGAAAGGCCGTATAGTCGGAAACGCGGGCGGCCTGAGCCATGTTGTGGGTGACGAGCATAATGGTCACGTTATTCTTGAGTTGGGCCACCAACTCTTCGATATGCGACGTTGCCTTTGGATCCAAGGCCGAGGTCGGCTCGTCAAGGAGAAGGATCTCAGGCTGCATGGCAAGGGCTCGGGCAATACAAAGTCGCTGCTGCTGCCCTCCGGAGAGAAAAGTCCCTTTTCTGTGAAGAGATTCCTTGACCTCGTCCCACAAGGCTGCCTTCCTCAACGATTCTGTGACAATCTTTTCCTTCTCCTCTTTGCTCAAATGGATCCCATTTAACTGATATCCTGCGATGACATTTTCATAGATACTCATCGTTGGGAATGGATTCGGTTTTTGGAAGACCATCCCGATTTGTCTTCGCACGATAATCGGATCCGTGGCATAGATGTCTTCGCCGTCCAAGAAAATCCTTCCGGAGACTCTGGCCTCTGGGTTCAGCTCGTGCATCCGATTGACACAGCGGATGAGCGTTGTTTTACCGCATCCCGAAGGCCCCATGATGGCCGTTATCTTGTTCTGGGGGATTGATAGCTTGATGTCCTTCAAGACGGTCGTTTGGCCGTAGAAGGCGCTAAAGTATTCTATTCTTAAAACTGTACTTTCCATCTTCTCGTCACAAGTTTGGTGAAAAGGTTTATGCCTAAAACAAACACGATCAAGACAAAAGAGGCTCCCCAGGCCAGTCTGTGCCATTCTGGATAAGGGCTCGTGGCATAGTTGAAGATCATCAAGGGAAGTGTATTAACAGGCTTCAGAATGTTGAAATCCATAAAAGGACTTCCGAAGGCCGTAAAAAGCAGAGGCGCCGTCTCACCGGCCACTCGCGCGACGCTCAGCAATATCCCTGTCAGTATGCCGCTCAGCCCTGACAGAAGCACCACTTTTAGGATCGTCCTCGGATAGGAGACACCCAGTGCCAGAGAAGCCTCTCTCAAAGAATCTGGAATGAGTTTCAGGGTCTCCTCTGTGACGGTGATAATAACGGGTAACATCATCATGGCGAGCGCCACTCCTCCCGATAGGGCCGAGAAAGAACCCACCGGCACAACGATCCATACATAGGCGATGATGCCGATCACAATCGAGGGAATCCCCTGGAGTGTTTCAATCGATAGCCTGACGAGGTATACCAGTCTCCCTTTTCTGTACTCGGATAGAAAGATACCCGCCAAAACACCCATCGGAACAGACAGGAGCGTCGAGACGGCAATCAGCATGAAGGTTCCTACGAGGGCATTAAAAATTCCGCCCCCGGCTTCACCTACTGGCTTCGGAAGCTGAGTAAGAAAATTCCAGTTGATCACAGAGATCCCTTTGCTGGTGATGAAGAAGAGGATAAAGAACATGGGGAGGATGCACGCGAAAGAGAGAAGGACGATGATCGCTTTGAATAATTTATCCGTCAGAATTCTTTTGCGAACCGGAAACTCTCTCATCTCATCCCTCTACTCCCATCCGCCGGACGATAACCTTTCCGAGGACGTTGATAACGGTCGTGACCACGAAGAGCACGAGTCCGAGCTCAATCAGGCTTGAAAGATAAAGACGCCCTGTGGCTTCGGTAAATTCATTGGCAATGGCACTCGCCAGGCTATTGCTCGGAGTAAAAATACTCGTCGGTATGAAATTGGAGTTCCCAATGACCATGGTGACTGCCATCGTCTCTCCCAGTGCCCTCCCCAGGGAGAGGAGAATTCCTGCAAATATTCCTGACCGGGCATAGGGGAGAATCACCTTTCGAACCACTTCGAATCGGGTGGCCCCAAGGGAGAAGGCCGCCTCTTTGAGATCAGCAGGGACGAGGTTGATCACTTCTCTTCCGATCGAGGCGGAGTACGGGATGATCATGACAGAAAGAACCAATGCAGCAGTCAATATCCCCACTCCGTAAGGCGCGACTCCCAATGTGACCTCCAGGGATCTCACGAGGGGAGTAAGAAGGAACAGTCCACAAAATCCGTAAATGACCGAGGGAACCCCTGCCAGAAGTTCGATCATGCTTTTTATAAAAGTACACGTAGCGCCTCGCGTGAAATACTCCCCCAAAAAGATCGAGGTGGGCAGGGAGAGGAAGACCGAAAAGACGAGGGCCAAGAAAGAAACGATCAGTGTGCCAACGACAAAAGGGAGGGCCCCAAATTCCCCTCTTACGGGATCCCACGTTGATCCAGAAAGAAATCCTACGCCAAAATGACGAATGGCAGGGAAAGATGCAATGACCAGCGACAAGAAGATCGCCACCAGTAGAACCAACACGCAGATGCCAGCAAAGTAGAGTATTTTACGAAAGGAAGATTCGGAAAAACCGGATTTCCACCGGGCCTTCACCTGCGCATGGATTTTGGTTAGAACGTCCGCGGTAGCGGAATCTTTTACCAAAGTCATCGGATATTGCAGCTCTGCCGATATATCGTCTGTATCATTTCCAAGCATATCACGGACCGATTTAGGATTGTAATTGTTTATTGAACAGTTACTGGGCAGGACGCGGGTGGGATCAGTCGCGTCCCACCCGTCCGCCGAAACGTCATTTCATCATGGGCTTTCCGGCGTACGTGACTGATTTGATCAGTCTTTCCGCTTTTTCCACAGCCCTCTTCGAAAGGGGGGCGTATTGCAAAGGCTCTGCGTATTTTTGTCCTTCATGGGTCATCCACCAGAGCAGTTTCACGACCTCTCGCGCTTTTTGTTCCGGCTTCTCTCCATAATTCTGTTCCTTGTAGACTAAGATCCAGGTGAACCCGCTGATCGGATATCCGTCAGCCGCATTCGTATTGGTGAGAGAGACCCTCATATCATCGGGCAATTCGGTGTTTGCCGCCAGACTTGTCGAAGAGATCGTGGCATCTATGAAATTGCCCTTCGCGTTCTTCACCATACCATAGGGCATCTTATTCCCAAGGGCGTAGATCAGCTCCACATAGCCGACGCTTCCGGG
>Ga0326728_10002015_pt1 | contig 69331 bp, 43 predicted proteins | sample MB3enrmetagenome_FD_207602 | JGI IMG/M metagenome (GOLD analysis project Ga0326728, IMG submission 207602) | Lab enriched peat soil microbial communities from McLean, Ithaca, NY, United States - MB31MN | ecosystem: Environmental > Terrestrial > Soil > Wetlands > Peat | place: USA: New York... | reverse complement strand
TTTCTCGTCGCTCCGCTCCCGCCCAAGGGAGTCAAAGGCGGCGCAGCCAAGAAATGGGTCGATCAGGTCCGCCACGACCGCGAGTCGCAGGAGGACCGGCGCATCCTCTATGTGGCCGCCACACGCGCCCGCAATGAGCTGCATCTCTTCGCCAGGCCCGCTTACAAAGCAGAGAAAGATGGTTCCCTGAGCCTTGTTGCGCCCAAAGAAAGCTTGCTCAAAACCGCATGGCCGGCGTTGGAAGAAGAGATTCGGGCACGCTTTGACGAGTGGCGAGCTTCGCGCACAATGCCGGATTTTGAGCCCTCTACGATCGATGCGATTGCCGCCTCCGGCGAGGATAACTTGCTCCTGATGTCTGTCCCCGTAAAGGCCACGCTGCTGCGCCGCCTGCCGCCGGACACGCGTGTGGCACAGGAAGCAGAATCAGTAGCTGCTATGGAATCGGGCATTATTGGATTGGGCGCGTACCGCCTCTACGAGCGTCACGAGGGCGGTCTGCTTTCGCGCGCGCTGGGCATAGCTGTTCATGCACTTTTTCAACATATGGCGCAGCTACTGGCCACACAGCCGCTGGATGCTGCCCTAGCAGCGTTGGCTCGGTTGACGCCGCGCATCGCATCCGACGTTCGCTCCATCGGTGTCGATCCACAACAGGCCGGCCGCATCGCCGCGCAAGCGCTCAACATTGCGCTCAAGGCCGCCGTTGATCCGCAAGCGCAATGGATCCTTGCGCCGCACGCCGAGGCCGAGAACGAGGTGCGCTGGACAGGAGTTGTCGAAGGAAGCCTGCGTACGGTACAGGTGGATCGCGTCTTCCGCGCGGGACTTGCGCCAGATGCCGTGGATAATGACACGTGGTGGATCATCGATTACAAGACTGTTCGCGAAGACGGCCTCGATCCTGCTGCTGCTCTTCCGGAATTGCGCCGCATTTTTGCGCCGCAGATCGAGGCCTACGCAAAGGTTCTGCGCAACCTCCGTGGCGCAGACGCGCCCGTGCGCGGCGGACTCTATTATCCGCGCATGTCGCTTTTGGATTGGTGGGAACTCTAGACCTTGCAGAGTTCCTCGGCAAAAACGTCGCGGTGAGAAAGGATGAGCCGATCGGCCTTGCGCAGCAGCAGCCCGTAGGCAGCCACTGCTGCGGCAGCAAGAGGGCCGAAGATCCAAGCGGCCAGCCACGGCTCGTCAAAGTGACGGCATAGGAGCGCCACGGGAATCTGCAGGAAAAGGCTGACGAACAAGACCACAAGAATGAGCAGGCTGCTGGTGCGGCCGGTTGGAGTGCCGCGCCGCTGCGGTGCTTTGCCGGGGACGAATTTGCGCGGCGCCTGGATGGACCGCAGAGTGCCCAAGGCGAGATTCAACGCAATCACGAAGACCGTCCAAAATGCGGTGGAGACTTGCGTTGAAATGAGAATCGGCGTTCGCGCCAGCATGGAGACTAATGTCCACGCGAGGCCCGCTTCAGAAACAACCAGCACCAAGCTGGCAAGATTCTTGGCCATAATCACGTCGCGCATGCGGATGGGCGCGAGCAAATAAATCTGCACACCCGGCCCCTCCGTACCGAAGACGTTGTAGAGCCCGGCGAGAGGGCCGAGCAGAACGTACGTAATCGCTCCGGGAAGAACGTATGCGGGATGCTGCGCGAAAATTCCCCGGTTCAGAATCACAATAAAGACGAGCGGCGTAATCAATCCGATCCATTGCGTGCTGTTGCTGCGAAAGGTCAACCACTCCTTGCGCAGGCACGCAGCAATCACCGGCGAAAAGACGGGGCGCACGGTTTGCGCTGGCGCGGCCATAGCCACGGCCGTGTGCGGCAAGGTCTTCGCACGGGATACGGATCTTGCCGGTGCGCTGCGGACTCCGCCTTCGCTCAGGTATTCGCCGAGAAACTGCTTGTGCATACGGATGGCAAAAACTCCCGCGCATAGGGCTGTGCTTGCCAGCAGGCAGGCAAACTGCGCCAACGCCCTGAAAGGATACGCCGAGAGAAGGATTGCATTGGCCGCGAAGCCTGGCGGCGTGAAGTGCAGATAGGGGCCGGACCCGCCCAGAAACCAGAGCAGCAAATTGCTTGGCACACGATGAACCTGCGACGTTGCGCGCTCGAAATTAAGAAACTGGACCCCGACGATCATGACCGCCATGAGTACGCCGAAGATCTCGCGGAAGCGGCGGTTCGCCAGCCAGCGCTCCATCCACGCGCCGATCATGCGCGTGAGAAACATATTCATGAGGGCATAGACCGCCAGGACAATCAGCGCGGGCAGCGCGAGCGCGGGTTTGGCCACGCCGATTCCGATTGCGGCAGCGAGCAAAGCAAGACAGCCCACGATTGTGCTCGGTGTGAGGAAGCCGAGCAGCGTGCGCAAAATCATGTAGCGGCCGAAGCGTAAAGGAAAGCGCAGCAGCGACGAGGGATCGAAGCTCGATATTGTTGCAGAGATGCTCAAGCCGTTGATAGCTACGAACTGCCAGAGCACTACGACTCCAGCCAACAGTGAAATCAGGTTCTGCGAATGGCCCTCGGCCATCATCGCCCAGGCCATGAATCCGCTGCCGACGACGGGACCAATAATCATCATGGCGATGAAGGGCCAGGCGATGAGGCGCAGAAGAAAAGCGAAAGTCATCGCGACCACCTGGCGTGTGGTCTTCGGCCGTCTGCGAAAGCTGTTGTTGACGAAGATGCGCCAGCGCATCCACGCAACCGCGAGAAGCTGCTGGCTTGCGGGGATGTCCGGCATGGAAGCGGGGAGTGTTCCTCCGGCAGTCAGCTCAGCCATGAGAGTTCCTGCTCTGCCGCCGTGACGGCCGGGTTGCCTGCGCGATCGGTGCCGACGACTTCGAGGAAGATCTCTTCGAGACTTCGATGTTCCGCGGCCTTTTGCGTGACTTCTGCTGAATCCGGAGTCCTGACGCGACCGGCGCCGGCGCGCAGCTCCTCGAGCGATCCCTGCGCCACAAGCTGGCCGCGATGAATGATGGCAACGTGCGTGCAAAGCCGCTCCACGATTTCCAGTACGTGGGAGGTGAGAAAGACGGTCGCTCCGCGCACAATCATCCGTTGCAGCATCGACTTCAGCGTGCCGGCCGCAACAGCGTCCACGCCTTCAAAGGGCTCGTCGAGGAAAAGGACCCTGGGGCCATGGATGACAGCAGCCGCAAGGGCCAGTTTCTTTTGCATACCATGGGAGAAATCGGCGATCAGTTTCTTGTTTTCATCGGCAAGCTGCATGAACTCCAGCAGTTCCTGCGTGCGCTGCAAGGTCGTCGCGCGATCCAGGCCGTACATGCGGCCGACAAATTTGAGATACTCTTCCGCGGTCAGGCGTCCAAAGAGCGCCATGCCCTCCGGGACCACGCCGATCTGCCGCTTGATCTCTGCCGAATTAACTGTCAGATCCTTACCGAGAATGTGGATGCTGCCTGAAGTCGGCGCCAGCAGGCCGGTCAACATCTTGATCGTGGTGGATTTGCCCGCGCCGTTGGGGCCAAGAAAGCCGAAGAACTGCCCAGCATCGACGCGCAGATCGACTTCCTGCACGGCGGTGAAGTCGCCGAAGCGGCGGGTGAGCGCAGTGGTATCGATGGCCGGTATCGTCATGGAATTTCTAACTTGAAACCACGATACACGCTGGAAGGCCAAGAACTATGAAAAATCCCGCGGTTCGGGACGGAGGGTTTACATCGCAGGTTCTTCCTTGGCGCATCTCGCTCCGCAGGAGGCTGGTTGTTCGGTACCCTGCAATGGAAGGCTTGATTACTGGCCAAATCTGCCCAGGAGGATCTCCCCATGGCAAAGACCGTCAAGATGGCAAATTCCCCGAAGGCCGCCGCAAAACCGCGCAAAGCTGCGGCAACGAATGCCGTCCGTGCGAATGTAACGCCGATCTCGATTTCCCGTGAACAGATTGCACAGCTTGCGCACCGGTTCTGGGCCGAGCGCGGCCACAAGCACGGACATCATGAAGAGGATTGGTACCGCGCCGAGCAGGAGCTGCGCGGGAAGGCGTCCTGATCCGCGTCTTGTCGGCGCCATCACAACAAACTGCTGCGCGTCGTCCTGTCCATGGCGATGCTCCGGCTATTGGAAACGAATTCCCGACTTTGATCTACTGCAAATTCGCCATCAAACTGTCGAGCGCGGATTTGGGCGGTCGCGTGAGCGATTCGGGCAGCGTGGCCAGCGGTTCGTCGACTACATTCAGCTGATCGATGAACGTGGGCTTCTGCGTGTCGATGTAGAAGACTCCGGTGAGGACCTCGTTCTTATCGTGCGCTTCCATCAGGGTACGGACAGCATTGGCCTTGTCAGTAGGGTCATAGTCCTCCTGCAGCTTCCGGAGGTGGAGGCTGGAGCCGTCGTGCATCTCCACGTCGTAGACCGCGCCGGAGTCGTAATCGACTTCGATTTCTTCGAAGCTGGCCACGAAGTCGATCTCGTTGATGGGCTCGTCGTATTCCTGCATAAATTTGTAGCTCTTCGTCGACCCTTCGTGATCGTTGAAGGTGACGCAGGGGCTGATCACGTCGAGCATCACGGTTCCGTTGTGCGCAATCGCCGCCTTGAGCATCGAGAGCAACTGCTTCTTGTCGCCGGAGAACGACCGCCCAACAAAGGTCGCGCCCAACTGAATTGCCATGGCGCAGGTATCGATGGCCGGCAGATCGTTGATCACGCCGGTCTTCAACTTTGAGCCGATGTCGGCCGTGGCTGAGAACTGGCCCTTGGTCAAGCCGTACACGCCGTTGTCCTCAATGATGTAAATCATGGGTATATTACGCCGCATCATGTGCACAAACTGTCCCATGCCGATAGAAGCCGTATCGCCGTCGCCGGAGACGCCCAGCGCGGTCATGGTGTGGTTTGCCAGCACCGCCCCGGTGGTCACACTCGGCATGCGCCCGTGCAGGCTGTTGAAGGAGAAGGAGCGGTTCATGAAGTAGGCCGGGCTCTTTGATGAACAGCCGATGCCGCTCATCTTCATCACGCGCTCCGGCTGCACGCCCATCTCAAACATGGCGTCGATAATGCGCTCCGAGATGGCGTTGTGGCCGCAGCCGGCGCACAGCGTCGATTTGCCGCCGCGATACTCGAGCATCGGCAGGCCGATGTGATTCACCTTGGGACTGGGGGTTGCGGTAGCCATCTTAGAGGCCCTCCTTGGTCGCGAACTCTGCGGTAATGGTGCGCGCGTCGGGCGGCAATCCGTTGTAATGCAGAATGCTGCGCAGTTTTACTACCTGCTCGGCAGGAAGATCCAGCTTCAGCAGGCTGGCCAGTTGCGCATCGCGGTCCTGTTCCACCACGTACACGCGCTCATGGCTGGCCACAAAATCATGCACCGCGTGTGGAAACGGATAGGCGCGGATGCGCATGTAATCCACACTTAGCTTGTGTTCTTTCTCGATCTGATCGAGGCTCTCGAGCAGCGCAAAATCCGTTGAGCCATAAGCGAGGAATGCGATTTTCGAGGTCCCGTTTTTCGTCACCACGGGCGCGGGAACCAGCTTGCGCGCATTCTCGAACTTGCGCGCCAGCCGGTCCATTATCCCCTGATATTCATCGGGCCGCTCGGTGTAACCCGCGGCGTCATTATGTCCCGAGCCGCGCGTGAAATACGCCGCCTTGGGATGATTCGTTCCCGGCAGTGTGCGCCAGCCGATGGCGTCGCCGTCCACGTCGCGGTAACGCGCGAATCCGCCCAGCCGATCGAGATCCGCGGCGTTCAGCACCTTGCCGCGGTCCTGCGGCTTGCCGGGATAGGCAAACTGCTCCGACATCCAATTGTTCATGCCCAGATCCAGATCGAGGAGCACAAACACCGGCGTCTGCAAGCGCTCCGTTAAATCGAACGCCGCGCAGCCAAACTCGAAGCACTCCTTAACATTTCCCGGCAGCAGAATCACATTCTTGGTGTCGCCGTGCGAGAGAAACGCCGTCGATAGCAGATCGGCCTGCGAGGTGCGCGTGGGCATGCCCGTCGCCGGCCCGCTGCGCTGCACGTCGAAGATCACGCCCGGAATCTCGGCGTAATAGCCCAACCCGGAAAATTCGGCCATCAGCGAGATGCCCGGACCGGAAGTTGCGGTCATGGATCGCGCGCCGGCCCAGCCTGCGCCCAGCACCATGCCGATAGCCGCCAACTCGTCCTCGGCCTGCACCACGGCAAACGTTGCCTTACCCTCCGGCGTAACGCGGAATTTCTTGAGCAAATCGGTCGTCGCTTCAATCAGCGACGTCGACGGCGTAATGGGATACCACGCCACCACCGTCACGCCAGCAAACACGGCGCCCATGGCGCACGCCGCGTTCCCGTCCACGATGATCTTGCCCTCTGTCATGTTCATGCGCTCGATCACATACGGGTCCTGCTTGGTAAAAGTCGCTTTGGCGTAGTCGAAGCCCGCCTGCACAGCCCCGAAGTTCAGGTCGAAGACCTTCTGCTTCTTGGCAAACTGCTTGCGCAGACCGCTCTCCACCACCCCGAGATCGATCTGGAGCAACTGCGCCACCGCGCCCACGTACACCATATTCTTGACCAGCTTGCGCAGCTTGGCCTCAGGGCAAATCGAGATCGTGATCTTGTCGAAGGGCACCGGATAGCAGACCACATCGTCGCGATACTGCTTGAGGTTCATGCTCTCTTCGTAGATGGCCGCGCCACCCGGCGGCAGCGCCAGAATATCCTCGCGCCCCGTTTCGGGATTCATCGCCACCAGCACCTCCGATTCGCGTTTGCGTGCCACATAGCCGTCCTTGCTGGCCCGGATCGTGAACCATGTCGGAAGCCCGGCAATGTTCGAGGGGAACAGGTTCTTTCCGCTTACAGGAACACCCATTCCAAAAATGCCCTTCAGCAGTACACTGTTCGCGGACTGCGACCCCGATCCGTTGACCGTGGCTACGTTGATGCTGAAGTCGTTGACGATGCGCTGGCTTGCGCCGCGTGCGCCCTGTTCTTGACCCAGGGCCAAGTCTCCTGTCGCCATGTGGCGGACTTCCCTTCCGGTAGATTCACGGGCGTCAGCTCATTACGCCCCCAAGTGTGATTATAGTCACGTTCAAGCACGACCGTCTCACTCCGCTCTCCATTGGTATTCCCCGCCCCCATCGTCCTGCGAATTGCCAGCAACGGCCGTAGGCGCTTCCTGCAAGCACTTTTTTCACTACGAGAGCGACATGCGGGCCGCATCTCTCCGCCATCGCGCCAACACTGACAGCGCAATCACCACCAGCGCCAGTGTCAGCCCAATCCAAAGTCCGTATATTCCCCACCGCATCACGAAGCACAAGTAGAATCCCAGCGGCAACCCCAGCACCCAATAGCCCACAAGGTTCGCGACCATGGGAGCCCGCGTCTCGCCCAGCCCGCGCAGCGCGCCCGTCGAAACCGTCTGGATGCCGTCAAAAATCTCAAACGCCGCCACAATGCCCAGCAGCCCCGGCCCCACGGCAAGCACGCGAGCGTCGCGCGTGTAGAGTTCAATGAGCGGCTTTGGCCACGCCAAAAACGCCACAGCTGCCAGCAGCATAAAGCTCGTACCCAACCCCAGCGCCAGCCATCCTGCGCGCCGCGCTCGCGCAGCGTCTCCCGCGCCCACCGCATGGCCTACGCTCACCGCTGCCGCAGCGGAGATTCCCAGTGGCACCATGTACGTCACGCTCGCGTAGTTCAGCACAATCTGGTGCGTTGCCAACGCCACGGGCGTCAGGTACCCGGCCGAGAAGGTCGCCAGGTTCCACGCGCCCACCTCGAGCAGAATCTGTCCGGCGGCCGGTGCGCCCAGACGCAAGAGCCGCTTCAATCGCGCCGCCTGCACTCCTCCCCAGTGCCGGAAGAGCGGATGCTCACGGCTCCGCTCATAGCGCCAGGCAAACCCCAGCAGCGCCACCGCCATCGTGATGCGCGCGAATACGGTCGAAATCGCCGAGCCGTTCACCCCCAGCACCGGCATCCCGAGCTTGCCGTAGATGAGCACCCAGTTCCCGAACCAGTTGACCAAGTTCGCCAGCACATAGGTCACGGTGATCACGCGCACCTGGCCCACGCCCTGCAAATAGCGCCGCGCGGCTCCGTAGAGCAGCAGCGGCAGCGTGCCCCAATTCAGCAGCCGTAGATATCCGCTCGCCGGCCCGGCCACCTCCGCCGCAATCCCGAAGCGCGTAAAGCCATAGCTTGCGAGGCCAATCGCCGCCATAATCGGCACGGCAGCGATGCAAGCGAGATACACTCCCTGCGCCAGCCAGCGATGGCATTCGTCGTGATCGTCGCGCCCATAAGCCTGAGACACCAGGGTATCGAGCCCCAGCATCAGCCCGATGCCAAAGATCGAAGGCGTGTAGCAGATGGCGTTGCCCAATGCCACGGCCCCGATCGCTGCCGGACCCAGGCGCCCCACCATGATGGTGTCCACGACGCCCATGGCCATCCAGCCCAGTTCGCTCAACACCACGGGCACGGCCAGCGCTATCATCGCGCTTAGCTCCCGCCCCCAATCGGCACGCCCCTGGTCCATTCCTCAACTCTATCCGCGAACGCCCCACCCTCTACCGGCTTCTGAGCACCCGGCCTCGGCGGGCGTCGTGTCGGCGAATAAATAACTGTGCTCTCTTCACCAGAGCCGTGTATACTGCTGCTGCTGTTTACTCCTCCCCGCCCGGGTCTTCAAGTTAGCGCAGTTCCAGTCCGCAGGTCATTGAAGGTTTGGCTTGCAACCGAATAAGGAGCCCCATGGCTACCACCGCTCCTCCGCTTATTTGCCCTCAGGGACATGGACCCGGGTTTCCGGGAACGCGATTTTGCATTTCATGCGGGACGCAGCTAGTGGCCCCGGTCGCCCCTGCGCAACCGCTGCCAGCAGCATCTGCGCCACCTTCGGGTTGGATGCCTGTTCCCCAAGGATCCGCGCCCCCTCAGGCGTGGACACCGGGGCGCCAGGTGTCAACACCGCCGTCTCAGGCGTGGACACCGCCGCAAGTCGTGAATCAGGCTCCAAAATGCAGTCTTTGCGGCGGAGACGGGACTAATCTGAACCCGGAGGAGGGCATCTGCACCCAGTGTGGATGGCTGCGTCCTTTGCTTCCCGGTTACCAGCTGGATCGCTCGGTGTTCTTGTGGGCAGGGGATGGCAAGGCAATGGCGACACTGCAGAGCCTGCCCGCGCTGCACACGGTGGTGAAGTCAGTCTCGGACAAGGTGGGCCGGCCATGGATCGAATCGACGTTCAATGCGATTCGCCTCGGTCCGAGGCAGTTGCCTGATGTGTGGAAGCAGGCGGTTCTGGCGGCGCGCATCCTTGGCCTGCCGAAAATGCCCGACGTGTACATCTCAGGCGACCAGATGTGGAACACTTACACCTACGGCACGGAGAACAGCTCCTTTATCGTGTTGGGCACATCCCATCTCATCAACTTTGCGAACGACGAGCTGCTGTTTGTGCTGGCGCGCGAAATGGGCCATTGCCGCGCCGGACATGCGCTTTGGAAAACTGTCACGCGTTTTATCGCCGGCGATACCAGCGTGCACAGCGGCCTGCTTTCCGACGGTTTGATCAATGCGATTAGCCCCACGAAATTGATCCATGGCGCGTTGGACTTACCGTTGATGGCGTGGGCGCGTCAGTCCGAAATCACCGCCGATCGCGCCGGGCTGCTGGCCGTGGGTGACGAAGCATTGGCGCGGCGCGTTCTTCTGGCTTGGTCCGTGCGCTCGGCCAGGCTGCTGCAGCAAGTGAACATCGAGGAATGGCTGAAGCAGGAGGACGCAAGCGACGACCAGATGACGCGCTTCTCCGAAATGACGACGTCGTCATCGATGTACACGACGCGGCGGTTGCGTTTGCTAGGTCAGGCGGCGCACGAACCCAACCTCATGAACTGGAGCCAGACTATTCAGCCTGCGCGTAAGAAGCTGGCGCCGACACCAACGCAGACGGCGGGTTTAGGTGTTGGCACGGTCCGGGTGGCAAAAGCGGGCACGCCGGTTGCGGGCCAGACTCGGACCCCGGCTGCGGCGGCAGGAGCGCCGGTTGCGGGCACGGCCACTGCGCCACCGCCCACGGACTCCATTCGTGTGGTCTGCAACAAGTGCAAGGCAGCCATGCGGGTTCCGCTTACCGTTTTGCGGGGCAAACTCTCTCTGAATGTACGCTGCCCGCAATGTCACACTGTTCTTACGTTGCGCCCAAAACCGGCTTCTCCGCCGCCTGCGCCTGCCGATATAGAAACAAAACCAGTTGCCCCTTCGCCGGCTCCGCCCGGCGCACCAGCAAAATCAACTGCACCAACGCTGGCTGCCGCCGGCGCACAAACAAAACCAGTTGCTCCGCCGCCGGCGCCAGCCGGCGCATAAACAAAACCGGTTGCCCGACACCGGCGTCTCCCGGTCGTAAGAAATAATCGGGCGACTCAAGAAAGTGAGGATGGACCATGGCAAGCAATAGCACCAACGATTTCGTGATGAATGCGCAGGATCCAACCGGACAGACCGCCGATCCGTCCCAGCCCGAAGTGATCGTTGAAGAGGTTTATGAAGCCATCATCGATCCGTTCGCAAGCGACACCAATCCCGCTATCTCAGCCGACACTCCGGTGGAAGTAGTGGAGGAGGTGATCGTCGTTGAGCCCGAAGCCGCGGTCATTGAGACAGAAAGCGCAACTGCGACCCCTGACTCAGTCGATCCCACCACCACCGAGCCAGGCGCCAGCGACCCAACTGCGGTCGGCGCTGTAGATCCTGACGCTCCCAGCGCTGCGGACCCCACCGCCGCCGAACCAGGCGCCAGCGATCCAACTGCGGTCGGCGCTGTAGATCCTGACACTCCCGGCGCTGCGGACCCCACCGCCGCCGAACCAAGCGCCAGCGATCCAACCGGGGGCGGCGTTGCCGATCCCGATGCCACTTCGACGGATACTCCCACCGGCACGAGCACTGACGCGACGGATCCTGATGCCTCGGCCGCCAGCAGCACCTTGGGCGATGACCAGCAAACGCTGGCGCAGGACGAGCAGCAGGAAGCACAGGACGTTTCTTCAGGCAATTACTCAGCGGCGCAGAACGATGCCCAGCAAGCCTATTCAGACTCGCAGACCGTAGCCAACGAAGGAGGCCCGGACTCGACCGACCAGACCTGGGAAGCAGCTCAGAACGAAAGCTGGGCCAATTGGGACCAGCAGACCGCCAACGAGGACGCCCAGACCGCGGCGAGCTACGCCAACGATACTTCCGGCGATCCAAACGATGCTGCCGACGCACAAATGTACTCCCAAGACGCCGCGAATGAGGAGCAGACTGCCGACAACTCCGCCGAAGCTGGTGAGTACGGCGATCCGCTGGGCCCATCAGAGGATGCGCTGACAGAGGAAGGGGCGGACACTGCTGCGGACGAAGCGCCTGCCGCCGACGAGGCGCCGGTCGAGGACGACACGGCGGCCGTGGACGACTCGTCCGGCTCGTGACTTGCTCTCTTTGAACGAGGCCGGGAGAGCGACGCCAACGGGATCGTGCGTTGTGGGGCCCGGCGAAGAGTCCGGGCCTCCGATCCATCCCCCGCAGAACGGCAATAGCGTTTTCGGAATTACGGTAGACCGAAAGCGCCCTTTAGCGCTTGCCAACAAAATGAGCCCGAAATACGAAGAGGCTGACCGGTTCGTATGCCGGCCAGCCTCAAATCGTCGCGCAAGGAAACGCTGTGTGCAGGGTTCCCGGGCCCTCCATTGTGGATGAAGGGCCCGGTAGAACCGTTGAGCGGCGAGCGCCAGTCGCGGGCCTACTGCTTTGGCGCCTTGGCCTTCCTGGTTGGATGCCTCTCCGGCAGCGGCTTACGCGCCTGCGGCTTTACTGCCGCCTCGTCCACCGCTGTGGTTCCGGTCACATCAGAACTGAATGTCGCTCCCGCGGGCACAAGGTAATTCTCCACCGTCTGCCCGTCGGTTGTGCCCGTGGCCACACTGATGCGCGAAGCGTCGATGCCCTGCTCCGTCACCAGGTAGTCCTTGGCGTCCACGGCACGCTGCGCGGCGAACAGGTCCACCGTAGCGTGCTTGTGATGCATGGCGTACTTCTGCTGCTTGGCCGTCTTGGCTGCCTCGTCAGAATTCTGCTCGCCTACGATGACCGCCTTGGCATCAGCCTGCTGTTTCAGATCCAGAGCCACTTGGTCCAGGCAGGCTTTAGCTTCGTTGTCCACGCGCATGGGCCGTTTCTTGTCGGTCGCAAAGCTGATTGAGCAGAGCGCCTGCGTGTGCGGAGCTGGCGGCACATACGGAGCGGTGATGGTCAAGTTGGTCGAGGCAGTTGCCGATTGACCCTTATCGTCCGAAACGTTGCAGGTGATTCCCACCGCCCCCGTCGGCGCACCCGCCGAGGAGTACGTCGCGGTGGTGCCGCTGCCCGTCACCGTGCCAGCCGAGGCCGAGTAGCTATACGTCAGCGGACGATTCTGCGGGCTCATACCCACTGAAGTGACGGTCGCCGTGTCACCCGGTTTAATCGTGCTCGGGCTCACCGAGCAACTGATCGTCGGAGGTTCAAACGCCTTCACCGTGAAGCTGGCCGAGGCGTCGGCGGTCTCCCAGGGCTTGAGGCCTTCCTTGCCCGGTTTGCCTTCCTTCACGCCGCACATGACCGTGTGAGTCCCCGCTGCCAGCGCTCCAGTGGCAACTGTGGCTGTGGTTCCGTTGCCCGTCACGCCGGCTCCAGACCAGCTGTAAATCACATTGTCCTTCGGGTTCAGACCACCCGCCGTCGCCGTCACCGTCACCGGGTCGCCGGGATAGATCGATTCCGGGCTCGCCAAGCACGCCAGCGTGATCGGAGGCGGTGGCGCGATGGAACCGGCATGGATCACGACGCCCGCACTCAAGCGCGCTGCGTTGATGTTGGCCTGGCCGCCCAACGCCCCGGAACCGAAGTCGACGTGCATATACTCGTAGTCCGCCTGGAAGAGCCGGATCGCAAGATGGTGGTTGAACCATGGCGTTTCATAGTCCATTCCACCACCCGCCGTCAGGCCCGGGCCCCAAGTGTTGGGCTGAAAGTATGGGCCGTTCACATAGTCCGCGTTAACCAGGCCGTGAGCGAAGTAAGTGATGTTTCCTGCACGATAACGAAGGATCAGGCCACCGCCAAACGTCGTGAAACCATCGTCGTTTCCGTGTGTGCCGATGTTGTTCGGGTAGCCATTCGAGACGCCCCACTCGTGAAGGCCCCACTCCACCTGGGCTCCCACAAAACGATTGAAATAATACGCACCGCTCACAACCCCGCCCACGTTGACACCGTCGTACGATGCCGTCACGGGCGTGCCGTCCGGCAAAGTGGTTGTCGCTGTTCCCTTAGGATCCAGATAGCTGTATCCAACGAAGATATCCCATCTCGACGGCAACTGATTGCTGCTTCCCGTCGCAGCTGGAGCGGACTGCGCCGCCAAGGCGACGGGCAGCAGCGCCAGAATGGCAAAAGCTAATACCCCGCCCACAGATTTCAAAACACGAGCTTGCATGCGTTTATCCTCCGCAGTTCGGCTATTGTAGCCGGATGGAAAAATGGCCATACGAAAATGCGCGACAACCAAACAAGCAGACTTGAATTATCGCGAATTCATGTAATTTTCCTTCACATTATGCCGCTTAGCCGCAGCCTTGTTTCTTAACATTCAGGGACGTTTGTCGCTAAGGGGGCGCATATGCGCCCCCTTATTTTGCTCTACTTCGCCTTCTTCTTTGCTGGCTTCCTTCCGGCCGCCGGAGCTTTTTCGCTCAGAAGAGTCGTGGCATCGGCAGCATTGAACGGATAGAGTTGCACCGACTGTTGGCCTGTGGTGCTGAGAGTGATGTCGACGCGGCGGTTCTGCGCCAGAACGATCACACCGATCCGTTTCAGGGTCTTGGCCTTGTCTGTATCGCTCAGTTCAGTGCTTTGATTGACCAGATCTTTCACCTGGTCGGCGGACAATTCTTGCTCTTTGCCAACGGCGCGTGTATCAATATTGGCTTCGGGAACTCCCAGCTCAACCAGAAACTGCTTTGCGCGATTGACACGGCGCTCACTAAGGGCCTGGTTGTACTCGACAGATGCCCGCACGTCCGTGTGGCCGGTCAGGATCAAGTGAGCATCCGGCTTGATGGCGAGATAGCTTTTGAAGTCCGCAGCGAGGGTGTTCAGAGTTACCTGCTGGCTGGCTAACAACCCGCCCTCAGGATCCTTCGCCCTGGGCAGATCGGTTGGGAAGAATATGCTGTGCAGCGCGAGGCGGGCCTCAAGGCGAACTTGCTCTGGCGACGGTCCGGGCGGCGGTGGCGGAGCGGCAATGGTCACCGACGCGCTTGCGGTTGCAGTCTTGCCCTTGTCGTCCGCTACGTTGCAGGTGACGCCCACGGTTCCGGGCGCAGCTCCCGTTGAATCGAAGGTGGCTGTAGTGCCGGTACCACTGATGGTTCCCGCCGCAGCCGAGTAGCTGTATGTCAGCGGGCGGTTCTGCGGGCTCACGCCGGCAGCAGTGATGGTGCTTTTGTCTCCAGGGTTGACGATACTGGGACTAGCCGAGCAACTGATCGTCGGCGGCTCGAACGCCTTCACCGTGAAGCTGGCCGAGGCGTCGGCGGTCTCCCAGGGCTTGAGGCCTTCCTTGCCCGGCTTGCCTTCCTTCACGCCGCACTTGACCGTATAAGTCCCTGCCGCCAGCGATCCAGTGGCCACTGTGGCCGTGGTTCCGTTGCCCGTCACGCCGGTTCCAGACCAGCTGTAAATCACGCTGTCCTTCGGGTTCAGACCACCCGCCGTCGCCGTCACCGTCACCGGGTCGCCGGGATAGATCGATTCCGGGCTGGCCGCGCACGCCAGCGTGATCGGAGGCGGTGGCGCGAGGGAGCCGGCATGGATCACAAGGCCCGCACTCAAGCGCGCCGCATTGATGTTGGCACGGCCGCCGTTAGGCCCTGGGCCGAAGTCGGCGTGCATATACTCGTAGTCCGCCTGGAAGATCCGGATCGCTAGACGGTTGTTGAACCACGGCGTTTCATAGTCCATTCCACCACCCACCGTCAGGCCCGGGCCCCAGGTGTTGGACTCAAAGTACGGGCCGTTCACATAGTCCGCGTTAACCAGGCCGTGAGCGAAGTAAGTGATGTATTCTGCAGGATAACGAAAGATCAGGCCACCGCCAAACGTCGTAAAACCATCGTCGTTTCCGTGTGTGCCGATGTTGCTCCCGTTGGAACTCGCGACGCCCCACTCGTGAAGGCCCCACTCCACCTGGGCTCCCACAAAACGATTGAAATAATACGCGCCGCTCACTATCCCGCCCACGTTGACACCGTCGTACGATGCCGTCACGGGGACAGAAGTCGTCACGGTCCCTTCCGCGTCCGCTTTGACAGAACCGTCCGGTGTCGTCACGGGGGTAGTGACGAGCGTAGTGGTTGTCACTGTTCCCTTAGGCGCCAGATAGCTGTATCCGGCGAAGATGTCCCATCTCGATGGCATCTGATTGCCGCTGCCCTTCGCAGATGGAGTGGACTGTGCCGCCAAGGCGACGGGTAGCAGCGCCAGAATGGCAAATGCGAGTACCTGACCCGAAGATTTCAAAACACGAGTTTGCATACGTCCTCCGCAGTTTGGTTGTTTTTAGCCAGATGGGAAAATGCTGCTTGTGCACAAAATACATGCTTCGATTTCCCTCGACTCCACAATCGGAGCAAGGTCGGGGACATCCCAAGAGCACCATTAAACGTACCACATGACCACGGTCTAGAGCACATTTTTTTCAATGAGTTGCTTCGTTCGATACGATCAACTCACGCGCATTACCGCCGCCAGTTACTTTGGTAATTGAGGCCAAGTTGCCGTCCAGGCCGAGCATCGTCCCCGCCGCGTTTTGCGTTCAGTTTTTCCTTCCTTCTTGTAGATGCGCAATCGACCAATCAACTTGTACTGGTGACGGGCGGCTCACAACAAGAAAACGCACGAGACTGAACACTTTTGCGGAGAGCAAACAGTTGGCGCGAGTCATCGTTCCTGCTATCACAGAAATTCAATGAGGTGACCCTTGGGAATTCCGCAGCCCCCGTTTTATGCCATTTGAAGACTCAACTTTCGACGCGGACCTGGAAGCCTGTGCCAGTTACAGGTTGAGAGAAGCGGGTGTCACCAAATGGAGTGTCACGCGTGGAATTGCATGCAATACCGCTCCCTCATACCTCATACTCTTTGGGTGCGAGGAATGCTCCGATCGGCGATTGCGGCAGCGGCAGTTGCGGTGATGAGCGCGGCGTGTTTGCGGGCGCAGGAGCCGGTCTGGGAAAGCATAATTGAGCAGACGGCGCACGCGGAGCCCGAGGCGCGGATTGTGGTGCTCGATCTCCGGACTGGCCGTTTGGTCGCCGCGCACCGGCTCGACGAGACCGCGCGCACGCTGGCAGCGCCGGGCTCGACTCTCAAGCCGCTGGTCCTGTACAGCCTGATGGCAGCCGGGCGCTGGAAACCTGAGCGCCGCGTGAGCTGCAGCCGCCATCTCACGATCGATGGCCACCGGTTGGATTGCACCCATCCACCTGCGCCGCCCTTCGATGCCCGCGAAGCCCTGACGTGGTCGTGCAACAGCTACTTTGCCGAGGTTGCGCGCACACTGAAACTGGGCGATCTGGGCCAACTGCTGCGCCCCACCGGATTGCTGGACGTAACGGGACTCGCGCGAGAGGAAGCAACGGCCGAGTTTCGCGAGCCGCACGCGGTTGACGATGCGCAACTGGCCTTGCTCGGCGTGGAGGGCGTGCGCGTTACACCTCTGGAGCTGGCTGCGGCCTATCGCTGGCTGGCCCTTGCGCTGGCTGCTCATTCCGGGACCGAAGCTTCGCAGGTTGTGCGCGCTGGCCTTCAGGACTCTGCGAGTTTTGGCATGGCCGGGCAGGCAAGCCTGGGCGGCGTGCCGGTCCTGGGCAAGACCGGAACCGCTGAAGGTACGGCTTCAAGCCGGACGCACGGCTGGTTTGCGGGCATTGCGCCGGCTGGAAAGCCGCAGGTGGTTGTGGTCGTCTATCTGCCGGCCGGACGGGGCGCGGATGCGGCACGCGTGGCCGGCGAACTGCTGGCCCACGCGCCATTGGAGCGGCCATGAGCAGGGCTCTCTTCGCGCGGTCACTGTTGAGTCTGCTCGTGGCTGCCGGTTTGGCTCTCACCGGCGAGCAGCCCATGCCGCAGCCCACCGTGAATGCAGACACCACACCGGCAGCCACGAAGTCCACGCTCCACGTGGGCATGTGGACGCTGTGGCACGACCGTGAGATGACGCTCTCGGCGGCGGGGGTCGGACAAAAAGTCGCGCTGCGAACCTGCGATAGCTGTGCGGTTCTTTCGTTTGCTCAGCCTGTTGATGTTAAAGCTGCGGGCGACGGATTGACGCTGAACAGTGCGGGTAGAACGGGGAATACGCAGCGCGTTGTTCTGACCGGCGGAGCTACATTGGCTGCACATGGTGAAACGGTCACGCTGGGGTATGCGGTCACGATTTCCGCGCGCGCGGGCGTGCTCAGCATCGTGGTCACTCTGCCTGTCGAGAGCTATGTGGAGCGGGTAATCGAGAGTGAAAGCGGCCCGGCCGACAGCGCGGAGTCGCTAAAAGCTTTGGCCATCGTGGTGCGTACATTCGCGTTGCACGAGGCCCACGGGCACGCGGACTACGATCTCTGCGACTCGACGCACTGCCAGCTTCTGCGCTGGAGCGGGAATCGCGAGCGCCGTGCCGTGGCGCGCGCAGCCACACTGGCCACGGCCGGGGAGACCCTCTGGTTTCGCGGCCAGCCCGCACTCGGTTACTTCAATAAGGACTGCGGCGGGAGGACGGCCTCGCCGGCTGAGATCTGGCCTCACGCAAAGCCAGTTCCTTACCTGATCTCACAGCCGGACCGCTACTGCACGAAGGACGGAGGCCGGGAGTGGGCGTCAGAACTGACGCGGGCGGAGCTGACCGCGGCGCTTGCGGCCCGCGGACTGGCGCGTCCCGGCTGGCAGAGCCTGACCGTTGCGCGGCGAGGCGAGTGGGGCCGCGCCGTCGCGCTGCGAATCGACCAGACCGAGATCAACGCCGAGGAGTTTCGGCTGGCGGTGGGCGAGGCGCTGGGTTGGAATCGGATTCCCAGCACCTGGTTCGAAGTGAGCCGCCAAGGTGACCGTTTTGAGTTTCATGGGCGTGGATGGGGCCACGGCGTGGGGTTGTGTCAGAAGGGCGCCTCGGCGATGGCTGCGCAGGGGCGCTCCGCGCAGCAAATTCTGGAACAGTATTTTCCGGGGGCGAAAGCCGCGGACGAGCAGACAGGGCAAGCGTGGAAGAGCTTTGCGAGTAGTGGATTCGTCCTCGAATCGCTCGATGCCGGCGACGCCGCCTATCTGCCCGATCTGGCACGCGCGCGGGCCGAAGCGTCAGAGCGCTCCGGGTTAAATGCAGGCGCGCCGTTCACAGTGCGCGCCTTCGCGTCCACGCCGGCCTTTCGCGAAGGCACGCTCGCGCCGGGCTGGGTGGCGGCGTTTACTGAGGGGGACTGGATCGGGACGCAGCCGCTGCGCACATTGGCCGCGCGGCATTTGCTGGCTGGAACGATGCGCCATGAGTTTTTGCACGCATTTGTGGAAGAACAGGCCGCACCCCACGCGCCGTTGTGGCTGCGTGAAGGTCTGGTGGAGGTGTGGAGCGAGGCAGGCGGCGTGGCAGATCCGCCGCATGCGGAGAAACCCTTGCCGGTGCCCTCGCTGAGTATTGGCGCCGTCGATGCTGCGCTGGCGCAAGCGTCCAATGAAGCTGAGTCCGAAGCCGCGCACCGCGCCGCCGCGTGGTACGCGGCGCAACTGCTCACGCGCTACGGCCGCGAGCAGCTTCTCGAATGGCTGCGTTCAGGCCTTCCTGCCGGAGTCGTCGCCACTCTCGGGCAGCGGTAGACCGGAGTTTGCCGGGGCCGCGTGCTGCACATCGTCCCCGGACCGCTTCGGACTGGATTCGGCTCGGGCCAACAGCACAGTAACCCAACCCATGAGGACAACCCAACTGCCGAACGAGAGAACGTGGAAAATGATTGTGCGCAGTACTGGGATCTCTTCCGGCAAAGCATCTGCTGCGGTTGAGCCGTTGGGCTGAATCAGCTTGGGCAATGCACCGCCGATTACGACTGCCAACAGCACTCCAATCCACCAGCGCCAGTCGTACAAGACCTGCGGGATACGCCGCCACGGCAGGCGCAGAGCCCGTTGCGTCGAGGCGGCGCTAAAAGGAATGAAGATCGCAGGCAGCACGACAAAAGTAGCCCAAAGCAGGATATCCGGGGCGTGAAAGAGACCCATCAACACGACAGCTACCAACGCTGGCAACACCCAAACTAGCATCGAAAGCGCGCCCCAGAGGAACCGTGCACGTCTCCCTTCTTCGTCGATCATGGCGCGCAGCAGTCCGGTCTGAACGACCACAAGCAGAGCCATCATGATGACGCGCTCAGGCAAAACGATCCAGCCACTGGACCTGAGATTCTCCGGGAGTTGAGCTATCAAATGATCAAAGAGGGTTGAAAGCAGCACCCCGCCAGCCCACGCAGCGATCCAGAGACGGCCCTTGAAGAGCCGATCGAGCAGGTCACGGTCCAGCGCGCCTTCAGCGGGTTCTTGTTGGCGCGCCAGCAGCACCGCTGACCACGCAAGCAGCAGAACCCAACTGACGACAGCGAGCAGATACGAGCCGATCAGCTTGAGAACCACGGCCCAAACCTGGTGCGCCACAGCTCCTTGCGGTTCGCCGGTAAAAAACCGGCCCGGCAGCGCCACGCCAATAAGCGCAGCCAGCGCCACCGCCAGCCACCAGCGCCAGTTGCGCAGGAGGCGAATCAGCTTGAGCCACGGCAGCCGCCAACTCCACTGCGCTGAGGCCAAAGCGAGTGGAATCAGCTTTGACGGCACGAGGACCCAGCGCAAAATCCAAATGAGAAGCGTGATCCAAGTTACGAGGTGCTGCCAGGAAAAGAGCGTGGCGCGCAGGTGCGCTGGGGCTTGGGAGTTGAGATATCCGGCCCACAAGAAAGTCTGATCGTCGCACCAGTCGAGAATGGCCCAGCAGGCCCAGAACACAGCCACCCACACCAGCAGCGTGGCCGCGCCCAGCACCAGCTTCACGCGCTTGCCGTCGTCATCGGCCAGGGCGCGCATGGTGCCTGCCTGCAACGCGAGCGCTGCGATGGCCAGCAGCAGTGGAACAAGAAGCGAGAGCAGTACCTGCCAAGTGTGCCTGTCGGGCAGGCGCGTCCAGGCAACTCCCGCGAGGACAAGCAGCAGCGTGACCCATAATTGGGCCGCAACCCAGGCCGGTTTTGAGCGGAGCCGGCGAAAGAGATCGGTAAACGGATTCAACGCCAGATGTGGGCTCATCGCTTTGGAATCGTTCATTGCTGCACCTCCAGCGTGGCGGGATCGGTGGTGGTTTGCACACCCGGTTGGTACATGGGTCCGGCCTGCGCCGGGCTGATTTGGAACTTGCCGGGGTTATCCACCTTGAGCAGGTAGACATAGACGCTGCGGGATCCAAATTCAGTGTTGAAGAAAGCCGCGCGGTCGTCGTGGAACTCTTTTCGCGTAAAAATCTCCGACCACCAGTCGGGCTTGTTGTTGAGCGTGTAGAGCCCGGTATTGGGCAGAAACTCCGTGCCTGCCGGAATCGGATCCTCGGCGATCAGGTACTTCCAGGCGGTCCCGTTCAGCGCCAGGCGCACAGCCACAATATCGCCCACATGCACCGGGCCTTTGAGCGGAACCAGGTCATAGGTGATGGGATCGGTAGGCTTGTCCTGCTTCTTCTGGAGCAGGAAATAATCGCGTGTGATATTCAGCGCCAGCTGGCCCTGTTGGTAGAGCTTCCGGTCTGCTGAGTACCATGCGCTCTCTGCCGACCAGTATGTGATGCCGTTGCCGCTCTTGCGAATCGTTAGCTGGCCGCCACTCGCCGCTTGCGCTGACGGAATCTTGATTTGCCATGGCGCAGCGAACGCATCATCGGTCCCGAAGTGGCGCTTACCGACGCTGGCGCCGTTCACCAGCACCTCGACGTCGGAGGTGTTGGCCAACTCGCCGCTCAGCGCCAGGTAATCGGTGAGGCCTTGGATCACCATCGACGTCTGCTTGGTCGAGTACCAGTAGTCGCCATCGCGATGTTCGGCGAGCCAGCGCGCAGCCTTCGGCATCAATCCGCTGGAGCGGTCCTCGGAGACGATCAGCTTGAGAGCAAAGGCCGTAGTCTCCGGAGAGGTGTCATCCCAGAAGTCCAGCAAGCTGTCGTAGCTGCCCTCCCAGTGGGCATCGAAGTCCGTGACTTTGGCTTTCTTTTCGAGAAGCTCCACAACTTGCTTCGCGCGGCTATCGCCGGCGGCAGCGAGCGCCAGGCCAGCGAGCGCAAGCCCTTCGTCGCTTAGCTTGTCGCGGCTTGCCCATGCTTTGTCTAGGGCGTCCTGTGGCGCGCCGCCTGTGGTGGCCAGCGCATAGACCACGTAGGCGCGCAGGTCGGGAATCATGTTGGGGTGGGCGGCCAGAGTTGCGACCAACCAGCTTCGTGCCTTGTTGTCCCGGTCGTCATCCACCGTGTACCCGGCCGTCTTCGCCTGGCCGAATCCGCTGACCACATACGCGGTCATGAAGACTCCGCTCGTATCGTCGGGCCACCAGCCCCAGCCGCCGTCGTCGTGCTGATAGCTCGAAAGCCGTTCGAGCCCGGCCGCAACCATATCGTTCAGCGTCTTGCGGTCGATGGGCGATTTGAGGTGCAGCTTGTCGACTGCCTGGGCCACGATCAGGTCGGGCAGGAAGCTCGACATGGTTTGTTCGGTGCAACCCCACGGATAGCTGGTCAAATAATCCAGCGCGTCGAAGACGGTTCCGGCTACTGACGGCGCAACAGTGATGGTGAGCCCGCGTGAGCCCGCGTCGGAACTCGCTGGGAAGTTATACGGCCACTGGTTTTGCCCCGCGCCAGAATAAACAACCCCCTCGCCTGCGGCCCGCTGCTTGACGCCGTAAGGCAGGATGGGCAGAGTCATCTGGAGCGCGTCCGATTCTTCATTGGTCAGCGCTTTGGCTGTGAACGTGGCATTGCCGGTCACGCGCGCCTTCACCCGCCAGTCAACATAGCTTTCAGCCTTGGCGGGGATGGTGACTTTCTGCGTTTGCCCGCTCATCACGTCCACGCCGCTCACGTCGAGCGCGAATGTGACATCCTTCGTTGTCTCAAGATAGTTGTGAGCGATGACGCGCATTACCGTCTCATCGCCCTGCCGGAAGAAGCGCGGCGCAGCCAGGCGCACGATCAGGTTTTTGCGTACCAGCACGCGTGTCACTACGCCGCCGGCCTTGCAGTCGTCGGTCATGGCGCGGATGGTGGTGCGCCACGTGGTGAGCGCGTCAGGAAAGTTGAACTCCACGCGCGCGTGACCGTCGGCGCCGGTACGCACGCTGGGGTTCCAGTAGGCCGTGTCGGGGAAGGCCTTGCGCACCTTGGGAACGACCAGGTCAGAGCCTGGCTTTACCTGCGCCATGCGCGGATGGTAGAGGCCGTTGGCCGCCAGCAGTGGGCTCTTGGTGCCCGCCTCGCCTGAGAAGTAGAACTCAAACGAGGTCTGCGGTTCGAGATAGACAGATCGCTTGGGATAGAAGGATGCCACGATGTCGCCCGTGGTGTCGGGCCGAACTGAGTAGAGGGCCTCATCCACCACTCCAAAGCTCAGGTCGGCTTCGACCGGCTTGCCCGCGGAATCCACCGCCAGCACGTCGAAGCTGCCTTTGTCGCCGGGCTCGTATTGGTTCTTTGCCGGCGTGGCCGTGATTGTCAGTGTGCGTTCAACGAGCGGAACCTTAAGGCTTTTTTGCGCCGTCATCAACTGGTCATCGTGCACAATCACCGCAGTCACGATAAGATTCGGCTGCGCCTGCTGCGTGATGGGCACATCGAAGGCAACACTCTCACCGGTGGCATGAATCAGCCGCCGCGACTGCACGCTGTCGCCCTCGGCCTCGACGACGGCCCACGATTCAGGCAGGCCGGTGACAAGGAGTAAATGCGCAGTGTCGCCCACCTGGTAGGTTTTCTTATCGGCGACGATCTGCGCCTGCGCGTTGGGCTGGTAATACGCGCCAGTACCGTTCCAGATCCAGATCCATGTCTCGCCTTGAACAGTCCGGCCTTCCGGAGTCTGCGCGCTTGCAATTATTTGGAAATCTCCGCTTCCGCCGACGGGTAGATCCACCAGAATCGTGCCGTCCGCGCCAGTCGTGGCATCTTTGCTGGCCACAGGCGTGTCGGTGCGCCGGTGAGTCACGGAATCCCACTTTTCCAGCGCGGCGGCGATGTGCACGTTTGTTTGCACCGGCTTCGAGTCGTAGTCCTGCGCCGTGACTTTGACACGCGCAGGCTGGCCCGCCTGAACAACATAACTCGTGGGTTCCACGCTCACGCGGAACGAACCGTACGTGGCCAGCACCGTGGGGTGCCCGCTTACCTCGCGGTTTGCTGCATCGGTCACCCGCGCCTCGATGCGGTAGTCCTGGTCGTTGTGCTTGCCATCGATTTGAGTGGGCAGCGTGACCGTAAGCTGGCCGTTCGCGTCCAGCACGCCTTGGTGCTCCTGCTGTTCGGTTTCGCCATACGCGTAATCCGATTCGTCCTGCTCATCGTCCGCATCTGCGCCGTTCTCGTCTTCCTCGTCCTCGTCCCACCAATAGTGCGTGGAGGTGTGCACTACGTACGCCACCTTGGCACCCGAAACCGGCTCGCCAAAGAAATAGCGCGCCTCAATGGTGGCCTGAATCGAATTCCCCTGTAGTACGCGCGGTGCAACAGGTTTCACCGTCACCTGGTATTCGGGTTTCTTGTACTCCTCGACGTAGAAACTGCCGCTGCCGTCGTTCTCGTACTCCTCGTCTTCGCCAGCGTTGGCTTTCCCTTTGAGATCGTAGCTGTAGTAGCCCAGCGCGGCATCGGACGCGAGATCGAAGTCCGCCGCCACCGTTCCGTGCGCCGATACTGGCAGGCCCTTGTTGAACACCACCTTGTCGTCGGGTCCCGTCACGCGCAATGTAAGCGTGCGTTCGTCAGGCAGCACCAGATTGTCGTTCATTTCCTTGCGCACAATGCCCTTGATGTGCACTGTGTGGCCGGGCCGATAGACAGGCCGGTCCGTATAAATGTAGTCGCGCTCCTTTTGCTGGTTTTGCGCGCCGAATCCGTAGCCCCACGGCGTCACCACCGCGGCGTCGGCTCCGTGGTGCGCCAGGATCCAAACGCTTTCTGGCTCGGCGCCCTGCGCGCCTCCGCGCACTGTCAAGGTGAGCGATGCCAGGCCGTCGCTGCCGGTTTTGCCCGACGACTGCAGCTTATGATCGCCCCATAGCACCACGTCCGCTTGGTCTACAGGTGCACCGGTCTTGCGGTCGGCCACGTAGAGGAAAGCCTTCCCGTCCACCGTCCGCTCCACGACCGCGATCTTCGTTACAATCGCGACGGTGTACGCCTTGTACGTTCCATCCGTGGCCTCGATTAGATACACGCCCGCGTCCAGCCCGTCGATGGGCAACTGCTGCGTCTCGCTCACCAGCGCGGGCGGCGTTTCCAGCTTCCATCGCGCAACCAATTGGCTTTCGTTCAGGATGGGAATCTGCGCGAACTGTGCCGCCCCCACTACCTGGCTGCGCTTGCCGAGTCTGCCCTGCTCTTCTCGGAAGCTGTCGCGCGCCTCGTCAGTAAACTGGCCGCGGAAGAAGCGCCGGATGAGATACCAGAGATGCGCCTTGAAGTCGTGCAGCCGCTCGATAAAGGTGCGCTGATCGATCTGCTCCTGCGGCGAGTACCTCTCAATGCCAAAGCTGTGCGGGTCCTTGAGTCCGGCGAAAAACTTCTCCGCATCGCGCACCTTGTAGACGCGAAATTCAAGCTCCGGCACATTGTGCGCCAGAAGCTGGATCTTCACGCTCTCGCCCGGAGCGAAGGTCCTCGTCGTGGAGAGCGAGAACGAGCGCGGCGCGTCTTCGGCTTGGCCGACGGCTGTAGCGCCGGCGGCGCAAGCGAGCAGAACAGAAGCGGCCAGAAGCGGCTTACGGAGCATCGAAATCATGGAGTTCCTCGCAAAATGTTCCAGCGGTAAACACCGAGAAAGTTGGGGTTGCCGGGCAAAGGCCGCCATTGCGGCTGGGGGTGGTCAAGCAGGTCGGCTAATAGCACTCTGCGCAGTTCGCCGGGTTGACCGTGATCGGGGCCCCCGCGGACAGAATTTCGTCCGTGGGGTGAGTTATCGGTTCCAGTGTCGTAGACGACTTCAGCCTGGCTGCCCGCGCCGGTCACGATCATCGAATGCCAGGGCGAAGACTGGCCGAATTGGCGGTAAAACAGCAGGTCGCCGGGCAATGCCGCGCGCACGTCACGGCCGACGAGATAGGCATTGCGCTCCACCAGCGTTTTGGCGTCGGCAAACTGCGCAAAAGCGCCGTTGGTCAGGTCTTCGGCCGAAAAAGCGCCCACACGCACGCGGAACAGCGCCGCGCCCAGTGGCGTCCGCGGATAGCTCCAGGCGCGAATCTCGCCCGGCAGCGCCGGAACCACGATGCCTGTGTTCAGGAGCCAGCTTTCGTCGTGGCGCTTGAGCGCCTCACGGTAGGAGTAGCGCAAAAGGCTGGCGCAGTCGGTGATCTCTTCCGGAACCTCAGCACGGGGACGAACGGCCTGGTACTCGGCAATCTGCGTGAACCAGCGGCGAAAGGCTGCCTGGTCGGCTGGATCGGTCAGGCGCAGGAAGTCCGGGGTTCCGTCGCCGAAGCGGTCAGTCAGGAGGAGTGGGGACTGCGCAGCAGCGCTTTCGCGCAAGCCGGTTCGGATCGCCGCATGGCGGAGGCTCGGCCCGGGATGCCGGATGCGATGGCCGGTAAACCTGGCCAGGCAAAGCAGGATCGACAGCACAACCAGCGCCGCAAGCGGGGTAAGCATCACCCTGAGCCCCCAACTGCGGGTCCGAGCCCTTGGGGCGGTAACGGGAGGTAGGTCGCTTGCGCTCACTGCGATGCCTTTAAGAAGGTCGCACTTATCCTAGCGCGAAAAGACTCACGTGCCGCAGGAAAACTCAATTATTCTTCAAGCGGTAAAGAGGCCGGATGGTCTGGCCTGTACGGTCACGGTGGGCTGAATTGCGATGGAGGCCCTAAAAGCGCTTCCACAACTCCCCAGCCGAAGCTCGGGCTTTAGCCATGACTTCTTTTTCGTCGATGGCGCAGAGCTTCCGGTCCTCCATGACAACCTGCCCGCTGATGATCGTGGTCGCCACAGCGCCTCCGGAGAATCCGAAAAGAATGTGACCGTTGAGATTTGCAGCGTGTAAGGAAGTGGGCGGATCGTAGTTGACGAGGATGATGTCGGCGAGAGCTTCGGGAACGAACTTGCCGACAGGCCGCCCCATACATTCTGAAGCGATGGCGGCGTTCTCGCAGAAGAGCATTTGCGATGGCTCGACCCAGCCGACGCCCGGGTTGCCGGATTGATGTTTCTGGAGCAGATTGGCGACTTTGAGTGATTCGAACATGTCGGCTGTGTAGCCGTCGGTGCCAAGGCCGACGCGCACACCGCGGCGCATCATCTCCAGAACCGGCGCGCATCCCACAGCATTTCCCATGTTGGATTCGGGGTTGTGCACGACGCTGGTTCTGGTGTCGCGCAACAGATCGATTTCGCGGTCGTTGACATGGACACAATGCGCGGCGAGGGTTCGGCTGCCGAGGATACCGAGATCGTGCCATCGCTCGACGACGCGCTTACCGTGATCGCGCACGCATTGATCCGCGTCGGACGCTGCCTCTGCGGTGTGCACATGAAAGCCGGCGTTGAAATCCGCAGCCACTTCCCGGCAGCGCGCCAGCGTCTTGTCGCTCAACGTAAAGGAGGCGTGCAAACCGAAGAGGCCGCGGAGTTGACTGTCGGCGGCCTGCTTGTAGTGCTGAAGAAATGCCCGATTCTCCTCGATTCCTTGCGCGGCAACTTCGGCGCCATCGCGGTCGGAGACCTCATAGCAAAGACATCCACGCAGGCCGGTCTTCATCGCGGCATCGGCGATGCGAAACAAACTGCCCGGCACAGCGCCGGGACTGGCATGATGGTCGAAGATTGTCGTCACGCCATTGCGGATGCAGTCCATCATGCCCACCATGGCGCTCCTATAAACGTCCTCCAGCGTGAGCACTTTGTCGAGTCGCCACCACAAACGCTCCAAAATCTCTTGAAAGTTGCCGGGCGACGCGTCCTTCAGCGCCATCCCGCGGGCAAACGCGCTGTAGAGATGGGTGTGCGTGTTGATGAGGCCGGGCATGATCACGCGGCCTTGCGCGTCGAGGAAACGGGCGGCAGGATACGTCTGCCTTAGCTCGGTAGTCGGTCCAACGGCGGCGATCAAGCCCTCGCGGACGGCGACACAGCCGTCGTCGAAGTAGGGCTGGCGATCGTCGTGGGTAATCAGGCGTCCGTTGCCAACCAGCAAATTGGCGAACTTCTCCATCGTGCGATGGATTCTAAAGCATTTCTCCTTCTTTTGTATCCCAGAGCCGGTGCACTCAAGTTGCGATTCTCTCAAAGAATCGCAACCTGGCACGATGTCGCAAGGGCTATATCTGAAGGAGAAATGCCGTAGTCAAGGCTGCCGCTCAAGTGTTGTGATTCAAATCACATTGCGCCGGAACAAGCTGAAAGACAATCAAGTTACGCGGCGGCAATGCATTCGTTTGCCTCGTGTTACGGCAAAACCAGAGATGGTGTGTCCTGTTCAGTTTTGTGTAAGGTCGCCGCTCCTTGGGGTCGCGGCGACTTGAGCGCCGTGGCTTCGGGCTACAGCATCTCTGGTTTTGCGTTAGGCCCGTTTGGGGTCCCCTCCTACCCTAACCGCAACAACGAACACGCGGCGAGAGTGGGGCAACCGATTCTGGGCAAGAGTCAACTTGATGGCGGGGCGCCGGGGCCATCCACGGCGTTCGGAACCTCGGTTGAATGGACAACGCGGTGGCAAATCTAAAAGTAAACATCTGCGGTTTGGAATTCCGCAATCCCATCCTGCCGGCAGCCGGACCACCGTCGAAGGATGGCGCCACGCTGGAAGCAGCGGCGAAGGGCGGCGCCGGCGGATTGGTGACCAAGACAATCTCCGTTGAGCCGGCGCAGGCGCCGCATCCCAATATGGCGGAGATTCGCGGCGGATTTCTGAATGCAGAGTTGTGGTCTGAACTGCCCAAAGAACAGTGGATCGAGACCGAGTACAAGCTGGCGCGAGCAACGGGCTTGCCCGTGATCGTCGGCCTGGGCTACACAGCCGAGCAGATTCGCGAACTGGCGCCGCTGGTGAGGCCGTTTGCCGATGCGTTGGAACTTTCCACGCACTACGTGGGCAACAACATCGCGCCCATCATCGACGCGTTGCGCGCGGCCAAGGAAGCCGTGGACGTGCCGGTGTTTATGAAGCTGAGCCCGCACGCCAATATTCAGGAGATTGCGCTGGCGCTGGAAGATGCCGGAGCGGATGCTCTGGTGATGATCAACTCTTTTGGGCCGTGCCTGGGCATCGATCTCGAAACCGGGCTGCCGTTGATGGGCAGCAAAGACGGGTTTGGCTGGCTCTCGGGCGTGGCCATCAAGCCGCTGGCTCTGCGTTGCGTGTATGACGCGGCGCGCGCAGTGCGGATTCCTATCTTGGGCGTGGGCGGCATCAGCAACGGCCGCGATGCGGCGGAGATGTTAATGGCCGGCGCTTCGGCCGTGCAGGTGTGCACGGAGGCCATTCTGCGCGGGCCCACGGTCTACGAAAGAATTGCGCGGGAACTGAACACTTTTCTCGACGATCACGATTACGCCTCAGTGGACGAGATCACGGGCCGTACTGTCCGGCTGATGCGACTACGCGGCGCACCACACTCAGATGGTCCGCCCCAGGTGAATATGGAGCGATGCGTTCTGTGCGGGACCTGCGAAAGAAGCTGCCCCTACGGAGCGATTCATCGGGACAACGATACGAAAGCTCTTAAGATCGACGAGGAACTGTGTTCCCATTGCGGGCTGTGCGTAAGCCGCTGTAAGTTGCGCGGTCTGTCTATGGAGCAGTAAGGCCGCGATTGTTGAGATTTGTATATTCCCAGGTCTCAAAATCGAGACCTGGGGCACCCGGCGGCGGTTCCGCATGAATTGGAGCTGAGATGGCGCATTTCACCGGACTTCAATGCGTGCATTGCGGGCGCGAGTACAACGTCGCGGACGTTGAGTATTACTGCCCTGCCTGCGGCTATCACGACGGCATTCTGGATGTGGTGTACGACTACGATGCGGCGCAGAAAGAGATCAATCCGGAATCTCTGGCTGGAAACCGCAATCTGTCGATGTGGCGCTACTTGCCTTTGCTGCCGGTTGCCGCGCCGGAGTCGATCCCGCATTTGCAGGTGGGCTGGACGCCTTTGTACGAAACGCCGCGTCTGGCCGGCGAATTGGGCGTGGCGCGCTGCTGGGTCAAGGACGAAGGCCGCAACCCCACAGCATCTTTTAAGGATCGCGCCAGCGCTGTGGGCGTGGTGAAGGCGGTCGAAAAGAATGCGGCGCAGATCACCTGCGCCTCGACGGGCAATGCTGCTTCTTCCCTGGCCGGGTTTGCGGCGGCAGCGGGAATTCCGGCGACAATCTTTGTCCCCGCGCGAGCGCCGGAAGCCAAAGTCGCGCAGTTACTTGTTTACGGAGCACGGGTCTTTTCCGTGCAAGGCACTTACGACGAAGCGTGGGAGTTGTGCATGAAGGCCAGTGCGGAGTTCGGCTGGTACAACCGCAACTGCGCCATCAATCCTTACTTGATCGAGGGCAAAAAGACCGTATCCCTCGAACTTGTGGAGCAGTTTCTTCGCGTCGGGCCCGAGAGCCTTCCCGATTGGGTGGTCGTTTCCGTCGGCGATGGATGCACGATTGGCGGCGTATGGAAGGGGCTCAGGGAGATGCACCGGCTGGGCCTGCTTCGTCGCTTGCCGCGCATCCTCGGGGTACAGGCCGCCGGGTGCCAACCGTTCGTGACCGCCTGGCGCGATCGCAACGGCCTCAAGCCGTGTGAAGCGAGTACGCTTGCTGATTCCATCGCGGTCGGGCATCCGCGCAATTTCACCAAAGGAATGCGAGCCGTAACCGAGTCGGGCGGCGTATTTATTGCCATTCCCGACGAGGAGATTCTTGCATCGATCACCCTGCTGGCGCGCAAGGCGGGCGTGTTCGGCGAACCGGCAGGCGTGGCCGGCGCAGCGGGCGTAAAGCGCGCAGTAGAGTTGGGGATCATCGGCCACGGCGAAAGTGTTGCGCTGATCGTCACCGGCAATGGTTTGAAAGATATTCAGAGCGCGACTCGCGCCGCGGGCCGCGCGATTGCGGTGAGGCCTGAGATGAAAGAGGTCCGCGCCGCGCTGCTTGCGGCCGCCGCAGATTGAATTTGAGGCAATGCAAAGGCAGGAAAGAGAGAACGATACGATGGCAACGATTCCGTTTGGTCCCAATTACGACGAGATGCTCGATCCGAGCCTGATCGATGAAAAGACGCGCGCCAAAGCGCTTGCCGCGCTGCATGGCAATGAGCTCGACCCTGTCAATTTGTTCAATATCACGTGGAAAGACGCGGGGAACCAGGTGCGCAAGATTGTGTTGCCGCCCGCGTTGACCGGGATCGATGCGAACGTGGTGGTGATGCTGGGTTGCGGATTTCCTTCCGGCTCGCACAAGGTGGGCCCGGCTTACAGTACTTTGATTGAGGGATTGGTAGACGGCGAGATTGTTCCCGGCGAACACACCATCCTGGGGCCGTCGACGGGTAACTTCGGCATCGGGACCGCGTACATCTCCAAGCTGCTCGGCTTCCGCGCGATTGTCATCATGCCCGACAACATGAGCAAGGAGCGTTACCAACGCATTCAAAAATACGGCGGCGAACTGGAGCTCACGCCCGGCTCGGAGTCCGACGTGATTCTTACGCTTGAAAAGACGCGCGAGCTGATGAAGAACCCGAAAAACAAGGCGCTGGCGCAGTTTGAGCTCTTCCCGAATTACCGTTTCCATCGCCACGTGACCGGCGGCGGCGCGATCGACGCTGTAAAAGGCGTTGGCAACGGCAGGATCGCAGGCTTTACATCGGCGCCGGGCTCGGCGGGAACCATCGCGGCCGGCGACCAGATCAAGGCTGCGTTTCCCGAGGCGAAGATCGCCGCTCTGGAACCCTATGAGTGCTCCACGCTGGCCAACGGCGGCCGTGGACAGCACCGCATCGAGGGCATCGGCGACAAGATGTGCACGCTGATTCACAACGTGCTCAACACCGATTTCGTCATCCTCATTAAGGACGAGGAAACCGTTCAGGGCGTCAAGATCTTCCACGACGGCGCGGATTCTCTGGTGAAAATGGGCGTCGAGCGCGAGCTTGCCCTCGCCCTGCGTGACCTCTTCGGGCCATCGGGCATTTGCAACGTGCTGGGCGCCATCAAGCTGGCGAAGTACCTGCGGCTGGGTCCGGGAGATAATGTCGTTACAGTCGCGACGGACGGATTTGACCGCTATCGTTCGGTTCTCGACGAGATGAACAGCCGCTACCTCGAGCTGGCGCCCGTGGTGCTGGACCGCTGGGCGCACGACATCTTTCTCGGCGCTGCCGACGACCACGTCTTCGACTTCCGCAAGCCCGCGATGAAGGATCGGCTGTTCAAACAAAAGGAAAATGACTGGCTGAAGTTCGGATACACGAAAGAGTTTCTCGATTCCATGCGCAGTCAGGATTTCTGGGATGCGCAATACGCCAAGGTGCGGGAGTACAACCAGAAGATCTGCGCCTTGCGCCCTTCAGTTGAGGAGCAACCACTATGTTCCAGTTCACGCTGAACGGAAATAACGTCGCTGTGGACGCGGACAAGAATCTGCTGGAATTCTTGCGCGAGGACGCGCGCTTGACCTCAGTCAAAGACGGCTGCGCCGAGGGCGTCTGCGGCACCTGCTCCGTGATCGTGAATGGCAAGGCGGTGCGTGCCTGCACGCTCACCGTGGCTAAAGTCCACGGCAAGTCGGTGACCACAAGCGAAGGCCTCTCGCCACGCGAGCGCGAGGTGTATGCGTGGGCCTTCGGCGAAGTGGGAGCCGTGCAATGCGGATTCTGCATGCCGGGCATGTTGATCAGCGCGAAGGCGCTGCTGGACGCGAAACCTGCGCCAACTGCGGCTGAGGTCAAGTCCGCTATCCGTTACAATCTGTGCCGCTGCACCGGCTACACGAAGGTGGAGCAGGCAATTCAGTTGGCCGCAAAGGCGCTGCGCAACGGCGAGACGCATGAAGTGGAGTTGGCAACAGGCCGCGTGGGCGAGCGCACCGTCCGGCCGGATGCGAAAGACAAACTTCTGGGCAGCGGAGAATTTGTCGACGACATGCAGGTTCCCGGTATGCTGCATGGCGCAGTGCTGCGGGCAAAGCACCCGCGCGCGCTGGTTAAGAAAATCGACGTTGCGGCTGCGCGGGCACTGCCCGGCGTTGAAGTTGTGCTTACGGCAAAGGACGTTCCCGGCGAGCGGCTGCTGGGCCACGTGGTCTACGACTGGCCGGTGATGATCGCCGAAGGCGAAGAGACGCGCTATGTGGGCGATGCGCTGGCCGTGCTGGCCGCGACGACAAAAGAGACGGCACGGCAGGCGCTGGATCTCATTTGTGTCGAGTATGATGAGCGCGTGCCGCTGCTGTCGCCTGCGGCGGCATTGGCAGACGGGGCTCCTGCGCTGCACCCGAAGGGCAATCTTCTCTCCACAACCGTGGTCAAGCGCGGCGATGTGGACCGGGCCATCACGGCAGCAAAGCACGTTATTACGCAGCATTACTCGACACCACGGCAGGAACATGCATTTCTGGAGCCGGAGAGCGCGCTGGCTGTGCCTACGCAATGCGGATCGCTGACCGTGTATACCGCCAGTCAGAGCGTCTACGACGATCATCGCGAGATTGTGCGCATGCTGGGCGTTGCAGGCGACAAGGTGCGCGTCATCAGCAAACATGTGGGCGGAGGCTTCGGCGGCAAGGAAGATATGTCGGTGCAGCACCATGCCGCACTGCTGGCCTGGCGCACCGGCAAGCCGGTGAAGCTCACGTTCAGCCGCGCCGAGAGCCTTCGTGTGCATCCCAAGCGGCACCCGATGAAGATCGACTGCACCACGGCGTGCGACGAGAAAGGGAAACTGACCGCGGCGCGCATTCGCATTGTGGCCGATACGGGCGCGTACGCGTCGCTGGGCGGGCCTGTGTTGCAGCGCGCCTGCACCCACGCCGCGGGGCCTTACCAGATCGACAACGTCGATATCGAAGGCCGCGCGGTTTACACCAACAACATTCCTTGCGGCGCAATGCGCGGGTTTGGCGTGATACAAACGTGCTTCGCCATGGAGAGCAATTTGAATCTGCTCGCGCGCCAAGTTGGCATCTCTCCGTGGGAGATTCGTTTCCGCAACGCCATTGAGCCGGGCGGCGTGCTTTCGAACGGACAAATCGCCGATGGGGGCACGGCGCTGAAAGAGACGCTGCTGGCGGTGAAAGACACGATCGATGCACATCCCGATGCAGGCGTTGCCTGCGCCTTCAAGAACACCGGCAAGGGCGTGGGTGTGGCGGATGTGGGCCGTGTGAAGTTGAAGGTGGAAAACGGCGGCGTGGTGATCTGCACCAGCGCGGCCTGCATGGGACAGGGCATTGCAACTGTCGTGCTGCAGATCGTGGCAGAGACTACGGCCCTCGACAAATCCCTTCTCGCAGTGCACGCGCCTGACACGATGGTCACTCCCGATAGCGGCACCAGCACAGCGTCGCGGCAAACAACCATCACTGGCGAAGCTGCGCGCAGAGCGGCAAATACTCTCAAGCAGGAATTGAGCCATCATGCGCTCGCGGAACTGGAGGGCCAGGAGTTTTATGGCGAATATGACTGCGTGACCGATCCCATGACAGCAGACAAGCCGAACCGCGTGAGTCACGTTGCTTACGGCTACGCAACGCAAGTGGTGATTCTCGATGGCGAGGGCAAAGTGCAAAAGGTTGTGGCCGCGCACGACGTGGGCCGGGCCATCAATCCCAATGGCGTGGAAGGGCAGATTGAGGGCGGCGTGGCAATGGGGATGGGGTATGCGCTGACCGAGGAGTTCAAGGTGGAAAATGGCGCGCCCGCGGTAACATACGGCACGCTCGGCCTTCTTCGCTCCACGCAAACGCCCGAGATCGAGTGCCGTATCATTGAGAAAAACCAGGCGGAACTGGCCTACGGAGCAAAGGGTGTGGGAGAGATCGTGAGCATCCCCACGGCGCCTGCCATTGCCTGCGCCTATTGGCAACGCGACGGCAAGCTGCGCACGAGCCTTCCGCTGAAGAACACTCCATACACCCGCAACCGCAACCAAGAACGGAAACAGAAACCCCAAACTCTCGCCGAGCGAGCAGCCTCAACGGCTGCCGACTGAGGATCGATATGATTACGCTTGACTCCGCCCGTTTGCTCGCCACCGCAAACGCTTTGGAAGTGGACATGGTCCGCTTTCTGCGCGACCTCGTCGCCATTCCCGGCGAAAGTTCTCACGAAGGTCCTGTCGTTCAGCGCATCAAGCAGGAGATGGAACGCGTGGGCTTCGACGAGATCCGCATTGATGCCATGGGCAACGTGCTGGGACGCATCGGCTCAGGCAAACACGTGATCATGATGGACGCGCACACCGACACCGTCGGTATTGGCGATCCGAAGGAATGGTCCTGGGATCCGTACAAGGGCAAAGTGGAGGATGGATTCATCTACGGACGCGGCGCCGGCGATCAGCGCGGGGGCATGGCCAGCATGGTTTACGCGGGCAAGATGATCAAGGATTTGGAACTGGAAGGCGATTACACGCTATGGGTTGTGGGATCGGTGCAGGAAGAAGACTGCGACGGCCTGGCGTGGGTCTACATTCTCAAGGAAGACGGTATCCGGCCGGAGTGCGTGGTGCTCACGGAGCCAACCAATCTGCGCGTGTACCGCGGACATCGCGGGCGCATGGAGATCGAGGTTCACATGCGCGGACGTTCGTGTCATGCCAGCGCGCCGGAGCGCGGCGACAATCCGATTTACAAGATGGTCCCGCTGATCGCACAGATCGAGGAGTTGAACACGCGTTTGCGCGACGATGCGTTTCTCGGCAAGGGAACGATCGCCGTCACCGAGATTCGCTCCACGTCTCCCTCCCTATGCGCAGTGCCGGGCGCATGCTCCATCCATCTCGACCGCCGGCTCACCGCCGGGGAGACGCTCTTGAGCGCGGTCGCCGAGGTCAAAGCGCTGCCCGCGGCGCAAGGCACAGAGATCGAGGTGTTGCAGTACGAGACGCCCAGCTATACCGGCCTCACGTATCCGATGCAGAAGTACTATCCAACGTGGGTGCTCGAAGAAGACCATTTGCTGGTGCGCTCGGCCGTCGCGGCGTATCGAACGCTCCACAACGCCGATCCCGTTGTGGACAAGTGGACCTTCAGCACGAACGGCGTCGGCTCGATGGGAATTATGGGCGTGCCGACCATCGGCTTCGGTCCCGGTGAAGAAGACGTCGCGCATAGTGTCATCGAACGCGTCCCGATCCGCCACCTGGTGGAAGCGGCGCAGTTCTATGCTGTCTTCCCACTGGCGTACGTCGCCACGCTGGAAGATTCGAAGGGCTGAACTGAATCAACTCGGCAGGTTTTGAGAAAGAGGTGTGCGTTGGAAACGAGAAAGGCGCTGTTGAAAGGCAAGGACTACATCACTACGGAAGAATACCGCGAGGCAGAAATCGAAATCCTGCTCGACGTATCCGCCGATTTGAAGCATAAGTTCAAGACAGGCGTTCCGCATCGCTATTTGCCCGATAAGACTATCTTCCTGATGTTTTTCGACAAATCCACGCGCACGCGCAACTCGTTCGAGGCGGGAATGACGCAGCTTGGCGGGCACGCCCATTTCTTGACTGCCGATGTAATGCAGGTCTCCCATGGAGAAAGCGCGAAGGACACGGGAATCATTCTTTCGAGCTACGGACACGCTATCGCCATCCGCCACGACCTGATTCCGGGAGAGGGCAATGCGTACATGCGCGAAGTTGCGCGCTGGGCGGATGTGCCGGTGATCAATATGCAGTGCGACGTCGACCATCCCTGCCAGACGCTGGCCGACCTCATGACCATCCGCGAGAAACTTGGACGCAACCTCCGCGGACGCAAGCTGGCGGTAACATGGGCGTACGCGCCGAGCTACGCCAAGCCGCTCAGCGTGCCGCAAGGATTGATCATGTTGATGCCGCGCTTCGGACTGGATGTTGTGCTAGCGTGTCCACCCGAGTACGCGCTGATGCCGCAGACGGTCGAGGCGGCGCGAGAGAACGCGCGGCGCGCCGGAACCAAGTTCGAGATCGTGGACAACATGGACGACGCGTTTCGCGACGCCGACATCGTCATTCCCAAGAGCTGGGGCTGCCTCGACACCATGGGAACAAACCCCAAGGAGTCCCTGCGGATTGCTGAGGGATACAGGCATTGGATTTGCAATTCCGAGCGCATGAAATTGGCCAATGAGAATGCTCTCTACATGCATCCGCTGCCCGCCGATCGGGGCAACGAAGTGACGGACGAGGTCATCGATGGCCCGCACTCTGTGGTGTACCAGGAAGCGGAAAACCGCCTGCACACTGCCAAGGCGATCATGGCGCTGACCATGTCGGAGCAAGAAGTTGTTTATGAGGTGACGGGCTCTTAAGACCATGATCGAAACGCTGGTGATCGCGCTAGGCGGCAACGCCATTACAAGGCCCGGCGAATCCGGCGCCATCCCCCTGCAGTTTGCGCACACGGCGGAGACGCTCGAACATCTCAAACCTCTGTTCCACGCCGGTTCACGGATCGCCATCACCCACGGCAGCGGACCGCAGATCGGCAACATCCTGATTCGCGTCGAGGAGGGCGAGCGGCGTGTCCCGCGCTTGCCGCTCGACACTTGCGACGCCGATTGCCAGGGCGGCATGGGCTACATGATTCAGCGGCTGGCTTGCGAGTTGTTTCGCCGCGAGGGAATCAAGCGCGAAGTGGCTACGCTGATCACCCAGGTGCTCGTGGATCGCGACGACCCGGACTTCCAGCATCCCAGCAAACCCATCGGGTCCATTTATGACGCCAGCCAGCTCGCCGGCATCCGCAGCAACAACCCCGACTGGATCATGCGCGAAGTCTCGCCGGGAGGCTACCGTCGCGTCGTGCCTTCGCCCCGCCCGTTGCAAATTCTAGAGGCCGAAGCGATCTCGTCGCTGCTCGACGCCGGCGTCGTCGTGATCGCCTGCGGGGGCGGGGGCATTCCGGTGGCCTGGGAAAACGATCGTTTGGAGGGTGTGGAAGCCGTTGTCGACAAGGATCTCGCTTCAAGCATGCTGGCGACGCACGTGCGCGCTCACAAGCTCGTCATTGTTACTTCGGTTGATCGCGTAGCGCTCGACTATGGCCGGCCCAGCCAGCAGTGGCTCGACACGATCACCATGGACCAGGCGCGCCAGTATCTAGCCGAAGGCCAATTCCCTCCAGGGTCGATGGGGCCGAAAATCCAGGCGGCAATCGACTTCCTCGAACACCGAGGCGAGGAGTGCATTATCACTTCCGTGGAGAGCGTAGCGGGTGCGGTAATTGGCAATGGCGGTACCCACATCGTCGCCCCGTGGCGCAGGACTTCCCTGGATTTTGCCGAAGTTAGCCCAGGCGCGAGATGATTCTAGCCAACGCACGAATCCTTAAGCTCGATTGAGACAATCGTGTAACGGACAAATAGTCGTCCATGGCGGCGTGTTCTGCCCGACGGCAGTCGGCACGGTCCTGCGCAAAAACGGCCTGGCGTAATCGGCCAATTCAAACGATTTGCTTACCAGACAGGAATCTCGCCCCACTCGCGCGCAAGCTTTTGCCGCCTATTCTCCGGCCGTGGCGTCTGTCCCCCTTTTCCCCGAGGCTGCTGCAATCCAGCGCAAATGTTGAACTTTAAGAATCCGCTCTATCTAATTCGAAGATAAATAGATGGATATTTTGTTCGTAAATCGGGTTTCCCCTGACGAAGGAACTTGCATCGAAGGCAGAAGGCAGCAAGTTTACACGTTGCTATACCGATAAGGCGGAAGACACAAGGAGGTTGCAAATGAAGAAATTGCTCGCGATACTACTGGTTGCCGGCTGCGGGGTCGCGGCCCGCGCTGCCGACGATCAAGGGAAGTTGGATGGGCGCCTGTACGCCGCCCAGTCCGTAATCGAATCAATTATGTCTGTACCCGACAAGGCTGTCCCCGACGGAATCGCGCGACACGCAGAATGTATCGCCGTGGTGCCCGGGGTGGTGAAGGGCGCCTTTATCGTGGGCGCCGAATACGGGCAAGGCGTCGTGACGTGCCGGACGCATCACGGATGGAGCGGGCCGGTGTTCATCCGACTGGAGGGCGGATCATTCGGCTTCCAGATCGGGGGACAGGGCACCGACCTGGTGTTAGTCGCAATCAACGAGAAGGGATTCCAGGATCTGCTCCACGACAGGTTCAAGATCGGCGCTGACGCGTCTGCAGCTGCCGGACCCGTGGGACGCGACGCGCAGGCTTCTACCGATCTCAGCATGCGCGCTGAACTTCTCACGTGGTCGCGCAGCCACGGGCTCTTTGCCGGCATCGACCTGAACGGAGTTTCGGTAAGCCAGAATGCCGCAGATACCGACGCCCTGTACGGTGCGACGCATCGCTTCGATGAAATTTTGCACGGAGCCGTCCCGCCGCCACCCGAGGCCGAGGGATTCCTTCACGCTGTCAGGCAATATTTCGGCGAGGCTGAAACCCGTTAAGCTTTGCTAGGGCACTTTCAGCCTCAAAGAAGACCACTTGAACTTTGCGCCGCCAGAAAGCAACACCGGGCTCGGGCGGCTGTGGCCCAGGCTCTCGGCTTGGGCCACAACCCTTTTCTTGCAACTATTTGCCCATCGTCTTCGTCCATCTCATTACATGCGCGTGCGCGCGGCCTGAGGATTTGTGACTTGGCGCACTCTGGCCGCAGTGGCCCCGCCTTGAAACGTGAATACAAAGCATGCAAGCGGTTGTCTTTTTCCGACAATCAGATGCGCCTCATGCTGGCATCTTGAATTGCGAATCCTGCACCGAATTTCGATATGAGAAAATATTCCTGACAAACCAAACGATTTTAACCGGACATAAGAGAAGAAGATGGATCAACCTTCGTCTGTTTCACATTCTGCTGCTGGGCATTCGCCTGCCGACTCCGCAAAAAAACGCCGTCACCTCTGGATCTGGGTGATCATCCTCCTGCTCTTCGGACTGCTGTTCTGGTGGGTGTGGCGGCAGCACAGCGCAAGCGCGGCAGCGCCTGCTGCACGGGGGGGCCGCGGCGCGACGGCAGCGGCTGTGCCTGTCACGGTCGCCACTGCAACCAAGGGCAGCATCGGCGTTTATCTCGACGCCATCGGCACGGTCACGCCCATCTACACCGACTCCATCACTGCGCAGGTCACCGGCGTGATTACAGCGGTGCACTATCGCGAGGGGCAGACGGTGCATAAGGGCGATCCATTGATCGATATCGATTCCAGGCCCTATGAGGCTCAACTTGCCCAGGCGCAGGGCATGCTGGACCGCGACCAAAACTTGCTTGCCGAAGCGCAGATGGATTCGAAGCGTTATCAGGATGCCTGGGCCAAGAACGCGATTCCGCGCCAGACGCTCGAAGACCAGGAAAAGATTGTGCTCCAGGATCAGGGAACCGTGAAGAATGACCAAGGCACCGTTCAATACGACCAGGTTCAGGTGGGGTTCTGCCACATTACCTCGCCGATCGAAGGGCGCGTCGGCCTCCGCCTGGTTGATCCCGGAAACCTGGTGACGGCCAACTCCACCACCACACTAGTTGTAGTGACGCAGATTCAGCCTACCACCGTGATTTTCACGCTTGCCGAGGACAGCCTGCCCGAGGTTCTGCAACAGATGCGTGGCGGCAAAGCGCTCGAGGTGGACGCCTTTGACCGCACCCAGCAAAAGCTGCTGGCTAAGGGGAAGCTGATCACCATCGACAACCAGATCGATACAGTCACCGGCACAGTGAAGCTGCGCGCGCAATTCGACAACTCGAACGGCATGCTTTTTCCCAATCAGTTCGTGAATACGCGCCTGCTGGTGAAGACGCTCGATAACCAAATTCTAATTCCCTCATCTGCGGTCCAGCACAATGGTTCCATCGACTTTGTTTATCTCATCCAGAACAATAAGGCTGTTACTAGAAATGTGAAGTCGGGCATCTCGGACGGAGGCAACACCGCCGTGACGGGCATCAATCCCGGCGATGTGGTGGCCAACAGCAGCTTCCAAAAGCTGGTAGACGGAGCGCCGGTCTTTTTCTCCAAAGTTACGATTCCGGCCACATCCTCCGACACCACCGAGGCCGCTCCATGAGTCCATCTCGGCCATTCATTCTGCGGCCGGTCGCAACTTCGCTGTTGATGGCCGCAATTCTGCTTGCGGGCATCGTCGCATACTTCCAGTTGCCCGTCTCGGCGCTGCCGCAGGTCGATTACCCTACGATTCAGGTGGTCACCTTTTACCCCGGCGCCAGCCCTGATGTGATGGCGACCACCGTTACTGCGCCTCTGGAGCGCCAATTCGGCCAGATGCAAGGGTTGAGCCAGATGACCTCGACCAGCGCCGGCGGCGTTTCGGTCATCGTGCTTCAGTTCAGCCTGTCGCTCTCGCTCGATGTGGCCGAAGAAGAGGTGCAGTCGTCAATCAACGGCGGGCAGACATTCCTGCCATCCGATCTGCCGGTGCCGCCGGTTTACAACAAGACCAATCCTGCGGACGCGCCCGTCCTCACTCTGGCCATCAGTTCCGACAGCCTGCCGCTGCCGCAGGTCGAGGACATGGTCGATACGCGCCTCGCGCCGAGGCTTTCCCAGCTAGCCGGTGTGGGCCTGGTCAGCATCAGCGGCGGGCAAAAGCCCGCGGTCCGCATCCAGGTGAATCCAGTGGCGCTCTCCTCCCACGGCCTGAATATGGAGGATGTACGCACGGCCCTGACCCAGGCCAGCGTCAACTCCGCCAAGGGCAACTTCGATGGACCGCGGCAGGATTATCAGATCGACGCCAACGATCAGCTCACCAATGCCGACCAGTACAAGGATGTAGTCATCTCCTACAGCAATGGCGCGCCGGTTTTTGTCAAAGACGTGGCGAACGTCGTCAATGGCGTAGAGAACACCAAGCAGGCCGCCTGGATGAACATGACGCCGGCAGTCATTCTCAACATCCAACGCCAGCCCGGCGCCAACACTATTTCCGTCGTCAACTCCATCCAAAAGGTGCTGCCACAACTCGAAGCCAATCTCCCCGCATCGATCAAAGTGACCACCATGACCGATATGACCACCAGCATTCAATCCTCGGTCCACGACGTGGAATTTGAATTGATGCTGACCATCGGCCTTGTGGTCATGGTAATTTTCTTCTTCCTGCGCAGTCTGCGCGCCACCATTATTCCCAGCGTGGCCGTCCCGCTTTCGCTCGTCGGCACCTTCGCCGTGATGTATCTGCTGGGCTACTCGCTCGACAACCTCTCGCTGATGGCGCTCACCATCTCCACCGGCTTTGTGGTCGACGACGCCATCGTGATGATTGAAAACATTACGCGATTCCTGGAAGAGGGCATGTCTCCGCTGGAAGCCGCGCTCACCGGAGCGGGCCAGATCGGCTTCACTATCATGTCGCTGACCGTTTCGCTCGTGGCCGTGCTCATTCCGCTGCTCTTCATGGGCGATGTTGTCGGCCGCCTGTTCCGCGAGTTCGCCGTCACACTGGCCGTCACCATTGTCATTTCAGCGGTGGTTTCGCTCACTCTCACGCCCATGATGTGCTCGCGCATCCTGCGCCACAATCCGGAGAAGCAAGAGGGCCGCATCTATCGCGCGTCGGAAAAAGCAGTCAACAAGCTGATCGCGTTTTACGGGCGCACGCTGCGCGTGGTGCTACGCTACCAGCCCATCACCCTGGTGGTGGCGCTAGCCACTTTGGCCCTGACCATTGTTCTTTACATCACCATTCCCAAGGGCTTCTTTCCGGTGCAGGATACCGGCGTGATTCAGGGCATCTCACAGGCATCGCAATCCATCTCTTATCCCGCGATGGCGGAGAAGCAGAAAGAGCTTGCGCAGATCATTCTCCGGGATCCCTCCGTGGAGAGCCTGTCCTCGTTCATCGGCGCCGACGGCATCAACACCACTCTCAACAGCGGCCGCATCTCGATCAACCTGAAACCGCTCGATGAGCGTGTGCCCAGCGGCATCAGCGCTTCCAACGTAATCCGGCGCCTGCAGACCAATCTGGCGCAGGTGAAGGGCATGCATCTCTATATGCAGCCGGTGCAGGACATCACGGTGGACGATCGCGTGAGCCGCACGCAGTACCAGTACACGCTTGAAGATCCCGACACGGATGAGCTGAATCAGTGGACCAACACCTTTGTGGCGCAACTGAAGAAGATGCCGGAGCTGGAAGACGTGGCCACGGATCAGCAGACAGGCGCCCACGCGATTCAGCTTGCCATCGACCGCGTGACGGCATCGCGGCTGGGCATTGCGCCCACCACGATCGATAACACACTCTACGACGCTTATGGGCAGCGCCAAATCAGCACACTCTACACGCAGCTCAACCAATACCACGTTGTGCTTGAGACTCAGCCCGAGTGGCAGCAGAATCCGGGCATGCTGAGCGACATATATATTCAGTCGAGTGCATCCTCTGGCGCCAGCGGCGCCAGCGCGGCCACATCATACTCCTCTTCAGCCTCTGCGTCTGCAGGGTCGAACCAGTTGACCACATCGGTGCGCTACACGCCGTCTTCACAGGCCGTCAACGCCCCCAGCACCGTGCTGGCCGGCGGCACGACAGCGGCAACCACGTCCAACTTAACCAGCTCCGCTGTAGGCACGAACGCCATCCCGCTCAGCGCATTCACCCAGATAACCGATACGACTGAGGCTCTTTCGATCAACCATCAGGGGCAATTTCCTTCAGTCACGGTGTCGTTCAACCTTGCATCGAATGCTTCGCTGGGCACGGCCATCAGCGACATCGAGAAGGTAGTGAAGAAGCTTCACTTCCCTGCCAGCCTGCAATCCGACTTCCAAGGCACCGCTGCGTCCTTCCACAATTCGCTCTCCGGCGAGGCGTTGCTCATTCTTGCCGCTCTGGTCACGGTCTACATTGTTCTCGGCGTTCTTTACGAGAGCTTTATTCACCCCATCACCATTCTTTCCACGCTGCCCTCGGCCGGCGTGGGTGCGCTGCTGGCGCTTATGCTCGGCCGGCAAGATTTGAACGCCATAGGCATCATCGGCATCATCCTGCTCATCGGCATTGTGAACAAGAACGGTATTTTGATTGTGGATTTCGCGCTGGAAGCCGAGCGGCAGCGCGGGAAAGACTCAACGGAGGCGATCTACGAGGCCAGTTTGTTGCGCTTCAGGCCCATCATGATGACCACCCTGGCCGCGTTGCTGGCCGGAATTCCGCTGGCGGCGGGAACCGGACTGGGCTCGGAGCTGCGTAGGCCGCTGGGCATCGCCATGGTCGGCGGCTTGCTGCTCAGCCAGGTTCTCACGTTGTACACCACTCCGGTTATTTATATCTTCTTTGACCGCCTCGGTCAGCGCATCACCGGCCGTCACATCTCGCAAGCCACAGGCGAGGGATTGAAGGCAGGCGCGGAGAACGAATGACCATTTCGGCTCCATTCATTCGGCGGCCGGTGGGCACCACGTTGCTCACTGTGGCGGTGGCCATCGCGGGCGCCATCGCATCTATCGTGCTGCCGGTAGCGCCCTTGCCACAGGTGGATTTTCCCACCATCAGCGTTCAGGCCGGCCTGCCTGGCGCCAGCGCGCAGATCATGGCGGCTTCGGTCGCAACACCGCTCGAACGCCAGTTCAGCCACATTGCCGGCATCTCTGAGATGACTTCGTCGAGTCAGCTCGGTTCGACCAACGTAACCATCCAATTTGATCTGAGCCGCAACATCGACGGCGCCGCCCGGGACGTGCAGGCCGCCATCAACGCGGCGCGGACCTATTTGCCGACGAACCTGCCCTCCAATCCCTCCTACCGCAAGGTGAATCCCGCTGATTCGCCGATTATGATCCTCGCTCTCTCCTCCGACAAGTACCCGGTGATGAAGCTCTACGACCTGGCTTCCACCATCCTGGAGCAAAAGGTCTCGCAGATTCAGGGTGTCGGGCAGGTGGGTGTTCAGGGCGGCGCTACGCCCTCGGTGCGCGTCGAGGTCAATCCCACCAAATTGGAGAGCTTCGGCCTCACGCTCGGCAACGTGCAATCGGTGCTCAGCCTGCAGAACTCTCACGAGCCGAGGGGCCAGCTTTCCGACAATGGCGTCAGCGAAGACATCATTACCAATGACCAGATCTCCCAGGCTGCCGACTATCGGCCACTGGTCGTTGGTTATCACAACGGCGAGGCCGTCCGCCTCTCCGATGTCGCCGATGTTGAGGACTCGACGCAGAACATCCGCGCCGCCGGCTACCAGGACGGGAAGGTCGGAGTCGCCATTATGATCTTCCGGCAGCCGGGCGCCAACATCATTCAGACTGCCGACCGCGTGCGGTCGCAATTGCCGTTTCTTGAAGCCACGCTCCCCAAAGGGGTTAAAGTAACCATGGTGCTCGACCGCACCACCACCATTCGCGCTTCCGTCTCGACCGTGGAAAAGACCCTATTTGGGTCCGTTTGCCTGGTTATCCTGGTGGTCTTCCTGTTCCTCCGCAGCCCGCGCGCCACGCTCATTCCCAGCGTTGCTGTCCCGGTCTCTCTCCTCGGGACCTGCGCTGTAATGTACCTCGTTGGCTATACGCTCGACAACCTGTCGCTGATGGCGCTCACCATCGCCACTGGGTTTGTGGTCGACGACGCCATCGTGGTCATGGAGAACATTACCCGCCATCTCGAAAGCGGCATGGTGCCACTTGCCGCCGCGCTCAAAGGCGCCCAGGAGATTGGTTTCACGGTTTTTTCCATCAGCATGTCGCTGATTGCCGTCTTCATTCCCATCCTCATGATGGGCGGCATCGTGGGGCGACTCTTCCGCGAGTTCGCGGTAACGCTTTCGACGGCTATCGTCATCTCCATGGTCATCTCACTGACCACTACGCCGTGTATGTGCGCTCACGTGCTTAAAGCGCACAAGGAGGGCGAACAACATAACTGGTTCTACCGGGCGAGCGAAAAGGTCTTCAACGGCCTGATCACGGCGTATCGGCATTCGCTGCTGTGGGTGCTTGAAAATCCCGTCCTGACGTTGATCGTGCTCGCTCTCACCGTCGCACTGAACGGCCTCGTGATCTTCAAAATCCCCAAAGGCTTCTTTCCCCAGCAGGACACCGGAGTGATCCAGGGCGCCGTGCTGGGGCCGCAGGACGCTTCCTTCCCATTGATGAATTTCTCCATGTTGTCGCTGGTCAACGTGGTCAAAGCTGATCCTGCCGTGGCTCACCTCATGGCTTACACAGGCCAGGGCAACGGCGGTTTCCTGTTCATTGCCCTCAAGCCACTCGGAAGCAAGTGTAAAGAGAGCCTGAAGACATGCGATGTGCGCCAGACTTCAGCCATGGATGTCATCAACCGCCTGCGCCCCAAGATGAACCGTCTGCCTGTCGCTTCTGTCTTTCTCCAGCCTGCACAGGATCTTCGCATCGGTGGCCGCGGCGGCGGCGCGCTTTATCAGTACACCATCCAGTCCGACAGCATCGATGACCTGGCGCACTGGGGCCCGATCCTGCTGCAACAAATGCAGAAACTTCCCGACCTGACGGACGTGAACACCGACCAGCAGAACGGCGGACTGCAGGAGTTGCTCACCTACGACCGGGTGACCGCGGCGCGTCTCGGGCAGACGGCGCAGTCGCTCGACAAATCCCTCTATAGCGCCTTTGGGCAGTCGGAGGTTTCCGTCATCTACACGCAACTCAACCAGTATTACGTGGTGATGGAAGTGGCGCCACCTTACTGGAAGGATCCGTCGGGGCTGAACAACATTTACTTCACCCCCGGTAAATCCTCGACGAGCGCGGGGCTCAATGCAGTATCGCCGCTGTTTACGGTGATGAAGCCCCAAACCAATACCACTCCGCTGCAAGTCAATCACACCGGACTTTTCCCTTCGGTCACCGACTCCTTCAACCTGAAAAGCGGCGCCTCGCTAAGTGACGCCACGGAGGAGGTAGCGAAAATGGAGCAGGGCTTAGGGATGCCTGTGACGATTCAGGGATTCTTTGCCGGTACCGCCCAGGCCTATCAGCAATCGTTGTCGAGCGAGCCTATTCTGGTACTAACCGCGCTGTTTTCGGTCTTTATCGTGCTGGGCATCCTCTATGAGAGCCTGATTCACCCGCTGACCATCATTTCCACTGTCTTCTCGGCCAGCGCGGGCGCCATGCTGGCTCTCATGCTCTTCCATATCGATCTCAACGTGATCTCGATCATCGGCATCATTTTGCTGATTGGCATTGTGAAGAAGAATGCCATTATGATGATCGATTTTGCGCTGCAGGCCGAGCGTCAGGACGGCAAAAATACGCGCGATGCCATCTTCGAAGCCTGCATGCTGCGTTTCCGCCCCATCATGATGACCACCATGTCGGCGATTTGCGGAGCCCTGCCGCTCGCCTTCGGAACAGGAACCGGTTCGGAGCTGCGCAAACCGCTGGGCATCACCATTGTGGGCGGGCTGCTTTTGAGCCAGGCGCTCACGCTGTACACAACCCCTGTGGTCTACCTGGTGATGGACCGCCTCCGCCTTCGCGCGCTGGGCCGGACTTGCGACGCGCTTCCCTCAACGGCAGAAGGGGCGGCATCGTAATACATGAAGGATAATGACCATGCTTGAGCCAAATAATCGAACCCCGTTTTCATTTGTTGCCGGCGCGCTCGGGTGTCTCGTCCTGCTCTCCGGTTGCCGCGTCGGCCCGCCCTATCATGCGCCCGCGCCGCCGACGGTCACCGCGCCCAACTACAAGGAGTCCACTGTCAACTTCCACGACACCGATGGCTGGAAGGTGGCCAGCCCGCAGGACGCGATGATCCGCGGCAACTGGTGGGAGGTCTTTAACGAGCCCGAGTTGAACGCGCTCGAAGAGCAACTGAATATCAACAACCAGAACCTGAAGGAATATTTTCAGAATTACATGGCGGCTCGCGCCCAGATTGCCGAGGCGCGCGCGCAGTTTTGGCCCACGATCACCGCCGCTCCGTCGTGGAACCGGTCGAAAACCTCCGGCAATCTGTACAAATCATCGCAGGCCAATACCGGCCAAACATCGACAATGTGGAGCGCCCCGCTTGATGTCTCGTGGACACCGGACTTCTGGGGAAAAATTCGCAACGAAGTTCACGTCGAGCAGTACGCGGCCCAAGTCAGTGCCGCCGATCTCGAGATCGAAAAGTTGACCGAGCAGTCCAGCCTGGCTGAGTACTTCTTCGAGATTCGCGGCCAGGATATGCTGCAACGGATCCTCAACGAGACCGTCTCAGCGGATCAGAAATCGCTGGATTATACCCAGGCCCAGTTCGACACCGGCGTAGGCGATTACATCTCCGTTGCCGAAGCCAAGACCACACTCGAATCTGCCGAATCAACTGCCGTCAACGTGGGCCTGTTGCGCGCGCAATACGAGCACGCTATCGCGATGCTGCTGGGCAAAATTCCCACCGACTTCTCCATTCCAGTACAGCCAATGCTTTACACTCCTCCGCCGATTCCTACCGGAGTGCCGTCGCAATTGGTCGAGCGCCGGCCCGACATCGCCGCTGCCGAGCGCACACTCGCCGAGGCCAACGCGACCATCGGCATCGGCTACGGCGCATTCTTTCCCCAGGTGACGATCTCTGCCACGGGCGGTTTTGAATCCTCCCTCTTCAAGCACATCTTCGACTGGCCCAGCCGCTTCTGGTCGGTCGGCCCATCCGTTTCCCAGACGCTCTTTAACGGCTGGCTCTACCGCGCCGAACTGAACCAGTACCTCGCTGCCTACAATGCAGACCTTGCCACCTACCGCCAGGACGTGCTCAATGCCTTCCAGCAGGTGGAAGACAATCTAGTGGCCACGCGGGTTTATTCGCAGCAGATCCTCCGCCAGCAGGCGGCAGTGAAAGACTCACAGGATTATCTCAACCTGGAACTGGTGCGCTACAACACCGGGGTCGATCCGTATGTCGATGTCGTGATTGCACAAACCACGCTGCTCAACAATCAGGAAACGTTGAACGCGCTCGAGGTGGAGGAGATGACATCGTCGGTGCAGTTGGTGCAGGCTCTTGGCGGAGGATGGGACCGCACACAACTTCCCACGCCTGCTCAAGCCGGCGCCAAGACCACCAAGGCGGACTACACGCTGCAGCAGTAGCGTTTATTGCGCCATCCTGTAGCAGATGTTGTCGCCGTCCAGCTGGTACTCAGCCGAGCAGACGTCGCCTCCGCAGATCATGGTTTCGCCGCCGTAGAGTTGCCGGCGGGTAATCAGCCCCAGCGTCCCGCAGCGCGGGCACGACATCACGGCTACATAGGGGTTCTGTGCATGGCCGAGCTTGGCCTGGTTTTCCAGCACAAAAACCGTTCCCGGATCCATTCTTTCGGGTATCCACTCTTCCAGAAACTGCAAGTCGGCTGACATCGTTCCCTCCCTAGGTCTGATGTAACCGAGCCGCGAACATTGTTTCCGCCGGGCTCCGTTGTCTTTCAACAGCAGGCTGCGAAACAAATACCGATGCGAAACAAATACAGGATCGGCTTGATTCCGGTCAATTTCAGTGTTGCCGCGCACAGTAACCGAAGTCAATGCCAATCGCAGCCGGGGAGTGGCAAGTGGGATTCTCCTTCCCTTTCTAGCCTTAAATGGAAACGACTCAAACCTACCGGGAAGCCGCCGTGCCAGCCGCAACTTGGGCATGCGCAAAACTGTCGATCGCCTTGTAAGTTTCCTCGTTGCGCAGGATGGCCTCGACATACTCACGCGTTTCCGTAAACGGAATCGATTCCACAAACTCGTCGATGCCAGAATATGGGCCGGCCGCCTGCCAATCCGCAACACGATTGTCGCCCGCGTTGTAGGCAGCCAAAGCGTACTCCTGCACGCCGTCGAAGCGGTCGAGCATCTGGCGCAGATAGCGCGTTCCCAGGCGAATGTTTGTGGCCGGGTCGAGCAATTGGAAGGTCTGGAAGTGCGTCATGCCTTCCTCGCGCGCCATAGTCCTGCCCACGGAAGGCAACAATTGCATCAGACCGTAAGCGTTCGCACGGGAAATCGCAGAAGCGTCGAACTCCGACTCCTGGCGAATGAGCGAGGCCACCAGGTAGGGATCGAGGTGGTTCCTGGCCGATTCGGCTTCAATTGTGTCCCACCAGGCCTCGGGAAAAAGAATCCGCCAGTAAGCCAGCGGAATGGACTGGATGGACGCCGCAGCCGCGTTGGGTAAAGCCCGCTTGATGGCGCGCACGGCGCGGTAGGTCTCGCCATAGGAAGAGTAGATCTGCGCCTCGGCCAGCGCGCTCCAGGAGGCGGAATTGGGATCGGCCTTGATCTCTTGCGCAATGTACTCGTTCAATCCGGCGTTGGCCAGGAGGCGCGCCTTCGCCAAATGGGGACTGTCCTCGGGAAAAGTATCCACCAGGTGCGGCTCCGGCACAGGCTGAATGCGGTCCAATTGCGGTTGCGAGGCCGGCTGCGTAGCGCCCAGAGCCGAAAGCCGTGCCCGCGCCATTTGCGCATAAAAGTAGTGCTGGTAGGCGCGGATAATGGCGCGGTAGTTGGCCGCAGCCAGAGCGGGGTTGTGGTCTTTTGTCTCATAGAGCCGCCCCCTCCAGTAGAGTGCAGAGACCGTTTCCGTGGCGGCGGGATAGAGCCGGATCTGTTCGTCGAATATCCGCGCCGCATCAGGGTAGAGTCCCAGCCTGTAGCTCAACCAGCCTGAACGCCAGTGCGCGGCCGAGGCATTCTTATCGCCGGGGAAGCGCGAGGCCAGATCGCCGTAATACTGGATCGCTGAGGAGTAGTCGCGTTTGAGCAGGTACATATTCCCGCTCGAAAAGAGCGCGTCGGCCAGCCACGGGCTGCGCGGGAATCTGGATTCCATCTCGGCAACGATCTGCTTCTGCTCGGCGGCGTCGTCGCGGTCACGGGCCAGCTCCATCAACAGGTCGAGGCGCCGGGCGCCGTTTTCGTCGGCCGTATCGGGCAATGCGCGGGCTTCGGCCGCGGTCAGCCGCTTCAGCTTCAACTGGCAGGCGGCTTCGGCCACCGCAAAACTGTCGCGGGCCTCCGCGCCCAGCCCCGGCGCGCGCGCCAGAGCGCGATATTGCTCGTCCGCCTCAGAATAGCGTCCGGCATTGAAGTAGGCATCGCCCAGGCTGTGCAGCTCGGCCACAGTGAGAGTTGCCTCGGCCCCCAGCTGCGTCAGCTTGGCGCGCGCCGTCTGCGCATCAGCGCTCAGGGGGTGGGCCAACAAAAGATGCTTAAAAGTGTCGATTGCCGTTTGCTGCTGGCCGAGCGCGAGCTCCACCTCGCCCTCTGCCAGGTGAAAGCCGGGCCGATCCGCGGCTCCAGTGTTCTGGGCCTGCGCCAGCACCTGTCGCGCTGCGGTTAGATTGCCCATAGCCAGCAACACGGTTGCCTCCAGCTCGGGCGCTTGAGCATCGAAAATGCTCTCGGGATAGCGGTCGGTAAAGCCGTGCAGGACGGCCTCGGCGGCGGGATCATCACCGGCATCGTGGCTTGCCTGAGCGTCAAGAAAATCCGAGTAGTCGGCCAGCTCTCCGTCCGCATGCCGCGCCTGAGCCAGCGCCGTTTCCGCATCGGCGTAGCGTTTGTCCAGCAGGTACGCGTGGCCCACCGCAAGGTAAGCCGCGGCGGCGGCATCGCCGGTGTGGCTGCGCGCATAGGCGGCCACTCCTGCATAAGCTTCAGGAGTGCGCAGCAGGGCCAGTTGCTGGGCCATGGGCCGCAGCTCGGTGGAGGCGACAAAAGCCCTCTTGATCCGCGCTGTATGCGCCACTCTTCCCGCCCGGCTCACCGGGTGGACGGGTTTGTGCTTCCTGGGAGATGTCTTTGACGTCGGCGGTTTGGAAGTAGTGGAGCTGGAAGAAGTGGAAGACGGCGTGCCTGTCTCGGGCACGGCGGTGGATTGCGCCAAAACGGCCCATGCACTTATGGGCAACGTGAGCAGAATCACCAGAGCGCAAGGTGCGGGGCGGAAATGAGGCCATGGGGAAGGTAAACCACGCATAGTTCCACTCTATGACCAATTGGACGCAGCCGGGAGAATAGGGGAACCATCAGCGTAACCTCAAAGCCCGCGCTGGCCCATTTGGTTTCGAGCCCCTGCGTCCGTTACACTCATCTTTCCGGCTTTTGGGATCGTCCCTGGCCAGCCAAACGAAGCTTTCACAGCGATTTTTGCATCCGGTCTTCATGTCAACCATCCAACCCTTAGCGGGAGAGAACGAACAGCACCCCGACGTGGCCCTGGTAGAAAGGGTGCGCAGGGGCGACGTCTCGGCCTACGATACGCTGGTCCGCAAGTACGAGCGGCAGGTCTTCAGGATTGCGCAGCACATCACGCAAAATCGCGAAGACGCCGAAGACGTGATGCAGGACGCGTTCCTGAAGGCGTATGAGAAGCTCGGCCAGTTTCAGGGGAATTCGAAGTTTTACACATGGTTGGTGCGAATTGCGGTCAACGAGAGCCTGATGCGGCTGCGCAAGCGGCGCACTGGCAAGATGGTCTCGATCGACGAGGATTTGGAGACCGACGAGGGCACCGTACCCCGAGACCTTGCCGACTGGGCCCCCGATCCGGAGCAAAACTACAGCCAGGCCGAGCTAGCCGAGATTCTGCGCAAGACGATTCAAGGATTGTCGCACGGGTTTCGCGTGGTCTTTGTCCTGCGCGATGTGGAAGGACTTTCGACGGAAGAGACGGCAGAGACGCTTGGTTTGAGCATTCCCGCCGTCAAGTCACGTTTGCTGCGCGCGCGGCTGCAATTGCGCGAGCGGCTGACACGCTACTTCCGCAAGAGAACCGGACCGGCGCCGGCGCAGGAGAGACGGAGTTGAAAAGGTGACCTGCACTGAGTTCCTCACGATTCTCGACGACGTCATTGACGAGTCCATCGTCGCGGAGACGCGCGCCGAGATCGAAACTCATCTGCGCAAGTGCGGGCATTGCGAGGTGGTCCTCGACACCACCCGCAAAACCATCGAGATTTATCGCTCCCACGAGATCTACGAACTGCCCGCAGACGTCAGCGAACGCCTCCACGCCGTCATTATGGCGCGGTGCAGGTAGAGTTGGTGAAGCGGCCCGAACCAGACGCACCAAGACTTCGCCTGCCGCAATAAGAGAAGCTAAGGCGAAGCTTCCCCGCTGACCACAACTTTCCTCCCAGGATCGCGTCTGAACTTGCAGTACGCTCGTGCCGTGCCAACATGCGCCGGCCACTTCCCTGCCAGGAGCAACGGTGATGCAGCGCTTGCACGGGGCGACACACAGGCCGGCAAACGTGCTGCTTGCAATCGCCCTCTGTTCTAGCCTCTGCTTCCCTGCTCCGCTGGGTCTGGCGCAACAGGCGTCGGACCAGGCTCCCGCACAGGCAAAGCACAGGACGGAGTATGAAGCGGGACAATTGCGCGGCGACGAACGCATTTTGCATGCGTTGAACCGCTTCACCTTCGGGCCGAAACCCGGCGACCTGGAAGCTGTACGGGCGATGGGCCTGGAAAAGTGGTTTGACGCGCAACTGCATCCCGCGACAATCGATGAAACGGACCTGAACGCGCGGCTGGCCGAGTATCCCGCCATGCAGTGGAGCGTTCGGGACCTGATCTTCCGGCTGCCCAGCAACGCTATCATTCGCCAGGCTGCGGAAGGTAAGGTGGAAATCCCTGCAGACGGCACGCTGCACGCGGTGTATGAGAACCAGATCTACCGTTTTCAGATGAGAAAAGCGGCGCAGGCTGACAAACAAGCAACCGCAGCGACGGCAAATCCCGGAACGGCGATGGGACAGGGAACGAGGGAACAAGGGAAAGAGGGAACAAGCAAACGAGGGAGCGCCGGCGGAGGCGTCAGCGCCGACATGGGGGCAGCCGCGGGAACAGCGCCCAATGTGCCAAACGCGACCAACGCGACTCAGCCCTTGCCGGACCAGCCGAGCACAGTTCAGCCTGCGATGACCCAGCCGCAAGAGATGAAAGCTATGACGCCTGCGGCCGCCGGGCAGAATTCCAATGAGGCTGTTACGCAGGCTCCCGTTGACCAGGCGCTTATCGCGCGCCTGCTTGCCTTGCCGCCTCAACAGCGCGTCGCGCGCCTGCAATCGATGCAGCCCGAGGAATTCGAGAATTTCATCAAATCACTTAAGCCCTCCCAGCGCGTGGCGCTCACCGTCGGCATGAGTCCCGATCTGAAAGAGGCCCTGGGCGATCTGGAGAACCCGGAGCAGACGGCAGTCCAGGAGCTTTTTGCGCAGCGATTGACGCGCGACATCTACACCAATGCACAACTCCAGGAGGTGATGACCGACTTTTGGCTCAATCACTTCAACGTGTACCTGCGCAAGAACGAGCAGATGCCGTACTACCTGGTGAGCTACGAGCGCGACGTGATTCGCCCGCTGGCGCTGGGCAGGTTTGAAGACCTGCTTGAAGCCGTGGCGCACAGCCCGGCGATGATGCTCTATCTCGACAACGCGCAAAGCATCGGCCCCGATTCGCCGGCAGCGGAGCGGGCGAAGATGGCTGCGGCGCGCCTCCCCGGCGCCAAGAAGCACGCGCCCGAGGGGTTGAATGAGAACTACGCCCGCGAGCTGATGGAACTGCACACTCTGGGCGTGAATGGCGGTTACACACAGGCGGATGTGACGCAGGTGGCGCGCATCCTGACGGGCTGGACGGTTGATCGCCCGCAGTTCGGCGGTGGGTTCCAGTTCAATCCAAACCGCCATGAGCCGGGGAAGAAAGTGGTGATGGGACAGAAGTTTAAAGAGGACGACGAGATGGAGGGGCGCGAACTGTTGCACATGCTGGCGATGCGGCCGGCCACGGCGCAGTTCATCTCGCGCAAGCTGGCGATTCGCTTTGTCAGCGACGATCCTTCGCAAGCCCTTGTGGACCACATGGCCAAGGCGTACCTGACCAGCGGTGGCGACATTCCCACGGTGCTGAAGACGCTCTTCCACTCGCCCGAGTTCTGGGCCGCAAGCGGCTATCGCGCCAAGGTGAAGACGCCCCTCGAGTTTGTGGTGTCGGCCGTGCGGGCCAGCAGCGCGAGCATTGAGAATTTTCAGCCCCTGGTGAATGCGCTGCGCCAGATGGGCATGCCGCTCTATGGCGCGATTCCTCCCACCGGATACAAATGGGATGCGGCCGATTGGGTAAGCACGGGCGCGCTGGTCGATCGCATGAACTTTGCCCTCGCGCTTGCCGGCAACCGGCTGCCGGGCATTACCGTGGAGTGGGCGCCCGAACTGGACATGAGCACTCTGGATAACGACGCGACATCCATGCAGGCGATTCCCACACCGGAATCAGAAGAGGCGCGGCTTGAGCCGCTGCTGGTGGCGGGAGGAGTGAGTGCAACCACGCGGGCGGCGGCTCTTCAACAATTTCAGGCGCAAAACGCGCAGAATTCCACGCCGGTTACGCAGGCTGATGCGCCACGCCGGCACAATCGCGCGCCCGCGGCCGACGCGTACGAGCGAGAAGATCAACTACTGGCCGGATTGCTAATGGGCTCGCCGGAGTTTCAGCGGCGCTAACGCGCCGAGGGGCTAAGGGACGAGGGGCGTAGGGACTCGTTGAGGAAAAGCATCATGCATATGAACCGTCGATTCTTCCTGCACAAGGGCGCGCTGGCTGTGGCCGGCACCACGGCCATGCCGAATTTTCTTGTGCGCAGCGTGCTGGCGCAAAGGGCCAGCGTACCGGGGCAGCGGCTGGTGGTTATCTTCCAGCGCGGCGCGGCCGACGGCCTGAATGTGGTGGTTCCTTACCGCGAAAAGAATTACTACGCCATGCGCCCCAGCATTGCCATTCCGCAGAATCAGGTTCTCGATCTCGACGGATTCTTCGGCCTGCATCCTTCGCTGGCTGCGTTCAAGCCCCTCTACGATCAGGGGCAGTTGGCCATCGTGCACGCGTGCGGCTCACCGGATATGAGCCGGTCGCATTTCGACGCGCAGGACTACATGGAATCGGGCACGCCGGGCGTGAAGAGCACGCAGGATGGCTGGCTGAACCGCGCCTTGCAGGCGGAAGACGTATGCAATTGCGCGCGGCACCTCGAGGAGCACACCGCTTTTCGCGCGCTGGCGTTAGGCGCGGATTTGCCGCGCACGCTGGCCGGCAAGATTCCCGCGATTGCCTTGAGCAATGTGAATAGCTTCACGGTGGGCGCGCGCGGGCAAGCTCCCGGGCCGGCGGCAAATGCCTTCGAAGCTATGTATGCCGATTCGGGCGACCGCATCTTCCACGCCGCGGGCGACGAGACCTTTGAAGCGGTGAAAATGCTGCGCGCCGCCAATCCCGCGCAATATGCGCCCGCAGCGGGAGTGAACTATCCCAGTTCGGAGTTCGGCAATAACATGCGGCAGATCGCGCAACTGCTCAAGGCGAACCTCGGCGTGGAGGCCGCGTTTACCGACGTCAGCGGATGGGACACGCACCAGAACCAGGGCAGCGTGAACGGCCAGCTGGCCAACCGGTTGAGCGACTTTTCCGCGAGCATCGCAGCTTTCTGGCGCGACCTGGGCGACCAGGCCGGCAACGTGACGCTGGTGACCATGTCGGAGTTTGGCCGCACCGCACGCGAAAACGGCACCGGCGGCACCGATCACGGCCATGCCAACGCCATGTTTGTGCTCGGCGGGCAGGTGAAGGGCGGCAAAGTGTACGGACGCTGGCCAGGCCTCGATAACGATCAGCTCAACGAAGGCCGCGACCTTGTACTGACCACGGACTTCCGTCAGGTGCTGGGCGAAGTGGTCACGCACACCCTGGGCGCAGAAAATCTTGAGCTGGTGTTTCCCGGCGCCCGGCTCAATCCGGGCGGCTTTTTGCGGCTCGTGTGAAGAGGCAGGGAACGAGGGACCAAGGGAACAAGAAAATGCTCCGCGCCCGATCCTTTTCGCCGTCTTCCGCCACGGCGGAGGAAAGGGGCGGGACAGCATAACTGGCATCCTCCCCGCCGCATGATTTACCCTCAAATTCGGAATGAAACTTAAATCTTCGCTCCTCATCTCCATCGTGGTGGCCTGCGCTGCCGGCGCAGCGCTCATCGTCTTTGCTCACCAGTCCGGCAAGCCGGCGTCCCTTCCCGACGCGCCACAGGCCACTGCCGAGGCCGCAACCGTTCCCAACGGGCCATTTGTGGTGATGGACACCTCGATGGGCCGCATCACCTGCCAGTTCTACGAGAAGCAGGCGCCGCACGCCGTCGCCAACTTCATCGGGCTGGCCGAGGGCACAAAGGACTGGACCGACCCCACGACGAAGGAGGTCCGGCATAACAAGCGCTATTACGACGGCACCACGTTTCATCGGGTAATTCCGAATTTCATGATTCAGGGCGGCGACCCGACGGGCACAGGGATGGGCGATCCCGGGTACAAATTTGACGATGAATTCGATCCCAACCTGAACTTCGACCGGCCGGGCCGGCTGGCGATGGCAAACAGCGGACCCAACACAAACGGCAGCCAGTTCTTTATCACCGAGCAGGCTTACGACTCGCTCAACCAGCACTACACGCTCTTCGGGCAGTGCGACGACGCCAGCGTGGCCGTGGTGAAGACCATCGCCCGAGTACAGCGCGATTCAAGTGACAAACCGCTGACACCGGTGGTACTCAAGAAGGTGACGATTGTGCGCGAAGGCCAGCCGATGCCGCCGCTCCCGTAAGAACAGGGGTCAGGTTTCAGGGGTCAGAGATCAACCAACAGAAATCAGGATTTTCAGGAGAACACATGGCACTTGCAGCAGGAACTTACGCCGTCTTTACGACCACGGAAGGCAAAATCACGGTCCGCCTCTTCGAGGCCGACGCGCCTATCACCGTCAAAAACTTCATCGAGCTGGCCGAGGGCGCGAAGGAGTGGTCGCATCCCACCACCCGCGCCAAGTCAAAGGGCAAGCTCTACGACGGCACGATTTTCCATCGCGTGATTCCGGATTTCATGATTCAGGGCGGCGATCCGGCGGGCAACGGCATGGGCGGGCCCGGCTACCGCTTCGAGGATGAGACCAAGGGCTCGCCGCACAAGTTCGACAAGCCGGGCAAGCTGGCGATGGCAAACAGCGGGCCCAACACCAACGGCAGCCAGTTCTTCCTCACCGTGGTCCCCACCCCCTGGCTCACAGGCAATCACACCATCTTCGGCGAGGTGGTCGAGGGCCAGGAGATCGTCACCAAAATTTCCCTTGTCCCGCGCAACGCGCAGGACAAGCCGCACAAGCCCGTGGTGCTGGAATCGGTAGTCATCGAGCGCATGAGCTAGAGCAAAACCAGAGTCGCTGTACCCCGGAGCCTCAACTGCTAAGTCGATGCGACCAACAGGGAGCAGCGACCTGGAGTGAAACTCAACAGGGCACACCATCTCTGGTTTTGCCGTAGAGCCGTGCATCGCCTCAGCGCCCCGGCCAGCCAATGCGCGTTGGGGGCTGGCGTTTGGGTTTGAGGATTTACAATTCCTCGTCGGGTTCACAGATGTTTGCCCGCTGTGCTGAGAGCCAGGCTCACAGAAGCTTGCCGCGCGGCGGGCTCCCACACGACTTCATCCCGGATTGGAGTTCCCGCCCATGCCTTCCGCTCTTGCCTTGCGCCGTCTCGCGTTTTCTTCCGCACTGATTTTTCCGATTCTTGCAGCAACGCTTCCGCTTGCCGGCCAGGGTCCCGAAGGCCGACGCGGCTACTACTCCGACCCCGCGCTGCACGGCGATACGATTGTCTTCATCTCCGAGGGCGATCTATGGTCGGTGAGCGTGAAGGGCGGCGCCGCACGCCGGCTCACCACGGGCTCGGGCATTGAGAACCAGCCCCGCATCTCGCCGGATGGGCAGACGGTCGCGTTTCACGCCAACTACGAGGGGCCCTCAGAGGTCTACACCATGCCCATCGACGGCGGGCTGCCGCAACGCCGCACCTGGGACGGCAATTCTCTGCCCGAGGGCTGGTCTCCCGATGGCCGGCTGCTGATCGCGACGGGCCGTTACTCCACGCTCCCCGGCTCCGAGCTGGCGCTGATCGACAACAAGGGCGGACGCGAGATTGTTCCTCTGGCTGAAGCCGCTGAAGGGGCATATTCTTCTGATGGTTCCACGCTTTTTTTCACGCGCTGGTTCAAGCAGCCAAGCCAAACCAAACGGTACAAAGGCGGCTGGGCTGAGAGTATCTGGAGGTTCGACGGCAAAGACGAAGCTGTTCCTCTCACCGCGGACTGGGCGGGCACGTCAACGAATCCAATGTACTGGAACGGACGCGTTTATTTTCTCTCCGATCGTGATGGTGTGATGAACGTCTACTCGATGAATCCGCAAGGCCGCGAAGTGAAAGAAGAGAGCCATCAGCATTTCTTCGATGTCTCGTTCGCGTCGCTCGACGACGGCCGCGTGGTTTACGCATCGGGCGCTGACCTGTGGCTTCTCGATCTGAAGACCGGCCGCGAAGCTGTCATCCCCATCACATTGGTTTCGGACTTCGACCAGATGCGCCAGCATTGGGTGACCAGGCCGCTACAATATCTGACCGCGGCGCACATTTCTCCGGATGGATCGAGGGTGGTGCTGACGGCGCGCGGCGAAATCTATACCTTCCCGGCCAAGCCGGGGCGCATCGTGCGAGTGGCAGGCGAATCGGATGTGCGCTATCGCGAAGCGCGTTTTCTCCCCGATGGCAAGAGCATTGTGGCCCTGTCAACCAAAACAGGCGAGACGGAGTTCTGGAAGTTTGCCGCCGACGGCGAATCGGCGCCCGAGCAGTGGACGAACGACGCGAAGGTGCTGCGCTGGGACGGCGTCCCCTCGCCCGACGGCCAATGGCTGGCGCATCGCGACAAGGACCAGCAGCTCTGGATTTACAACATCAAGACCAAAACCGACAAGCGCATCGCGCAATCGATGAACGGCGACTTCGACAACCTGAGCTGGTCGCCTGACAGCCAGTGGCTGGCATACACTGAGACGGCCGACAACACGTTCGATCAGATCAAGGTGCTGAATGTTGCGTCGGGCGCGATTGAAGCCTTGACCTCGGATCGCTACGACAGCGGGAACCCGGCGTGGAGCTCCGATGGGAAATGGCTCTACTTTCTCTCCGACCGCAATCTGCAGACCACCATCCCTTCTCCCGAGGGGCCGCGCCAACCGCAGCCGCACTTCGTCCGCGCAATGAAGATCTACGAGCTTGCGCTCACGCCGGGCTTGCGTTCTCCGTTTCTGCCTCCCGACGAGCTTCATACCGGCGCACCGGAAAAGAAGGATGAGCAGAAGCCCGATGCGGCGAACGACAAGACTGCAGCGCCGCCAGCCGCTGCCGCAGACAATAAGCCCGCGAACACGAATCAATCCACGGCCGCAGGAAAAGGCGAGAAGGGTGAGGACAAAGGGGCCACCAAAGGAGAAAAGAAGCCTTTCGCGGTAAATATCGATTTCACCGCTCTTGACTCGCGGCTGGACGTGGTTCCCGTGCCTCCGGGCAACTACCGCTCGTTGCAGGCAACAGACAGGCGGCTTTGCTGGCTCAACGCCAGTGACGGAGCGGAGCCGAAGCAGGTTCTCCAGTGCCTCGACATCGCCAACAAAGGCGCCGAGCCGGACACGATTCTGGCCAATGTGGCGGCATTCGAAATCTCTCTTGATCGCAAAAAGCTGCTCGTAGCGAGGGGCGATAGTCTTTACGTTCTGGACTCAGACTTGAGGGGCGCCGAGCTCAGCGATCCCAGGGCGCTGCTGAAGGCGGCCATCGACCTGTCGCACTGGACCATCACTACCAATCCACACGATGAGTTTCGCGGCATATTCCTGGATGCGTGGCGGCTGGAACGCGACTATTTTTACGACCCCAGCATGCAGGGCGTGAACTGGGTCGCGATGCGCGATCGCTATCTGCCGCTGGTGGACCGCGTGGCCAGCCGCGACGAATTGAATGCCGTGATTGCGCAGATGGTGAGCGAGCTCTCCGCGCTGCATACCTTTGTTGAGGGTGGCGACGACCGCAAGCCCACGGACATGATTGCAACTGCTACGCTGGGCGCGGTGCTGCGCCGCGACGAAAAGGCCGGCGGTTTCGTGGTGGAACACATCTACAAGTACGATCCCGACCTGCCCGACCTGGCTCCGCCGCTGGCGCGTCCCGACTCGCTCGTGAAGCAAGGCGAAACCATCGTCAGCATCGACGGGCAGAGCCTGCTGAATGTGACCGACGAGCGCGAGTTGCTGCGCGGAAAAGCCGGCCAGCAGGTGATGCTGCGCGTCAAATCCGCGGCCGGCGAAACTCGCGATGTGCTGGTAAAGCCCATCAGCGAAAGCGACGACGCCCGCATGCGCTACGCAGAGTGGGAGTACACGCGGCGCGTTCAGGTGGATTCAATCTCCAAAGGCGCCATCGGCTACGTTCACCTGCAGGCCATGGAGTCAAACGATATCGACCAGTGGGCGCGCGATTATTTCCCGGTCTTCAATCGCCAAGGGCTCATTATCGATGTGCGCCACAACCAGGGCGGGAACATCGATTCGTGGCTGCTGGACGACCTGCTGCGCAAGGCGTGGTTCTACTGGCAACCGCGCGTCGGCAATCCCTCTTGGAACATGCAGTATGCGTTTCGCGGTCACATCGTGGTTCTTTGCGATGAGGGGACGGCATCGGATGGCGAATCCTTCACCGAAGGTATCAAGCGCTTTCAGATGGGCACGGTGATCGGTACGCGCACCTGGGGCGGCCAGATATGGCTCTCAGGAAGCAACACCCAGGCGGACAACGGCTTGGCTACCGCGGCGGAGATCGGCGTGTATGGCCCAGATGGAGCCTGGCTCATCGAAGGACGCGGCGTCAATCCGGATAAAGTGGTCGACAACCTGCCTCACGCCACCTTCGAGGGCTCGGATGCGCAGCTCCAGGCCGCCATCGATCTGCTTACGCAGCAGATCAAGGAGGACCCGCGGCCCGTGCCACAGCATCCGCCATATCCTGACAAGGCGTTTAAGTATCACCCCTGATTTCTCGCCTTGATTTCACCCCTGATTGCGGCGCGCCCAACCGATTCGCGCGGTCTCCCGGCTTAATCCGTGGGACTACGGCGGTCCTCCAATTCCCGTGGTGTTTCCGACATCGTGCCAAGCGGCTTTTTCTTGAGGGAAAAGCCACTTGAGAGCATCGGCTCCGCTCGACACCAATTGGAGAACCGGTATATTTCCCGAACCAGCGAGCGATCCCTTTTGCTTCGGGCATCGGCGCACAAATTAAAGTAGAAGAAGCCATATCCTCGGCCGTGCATCGAACCAACAGCACCAGGAAATCGGACTTGTGAGCGTCCAGGAGCCAACAATACAAACCGGCACATCTCCAGGCGCAGCGAAGCCGCCCACAGCAGGCGGCGTGTCGCACGCGTGGCGCGCGCTGCGGCATCGCAACTTCCGCCTCTTCTTTGGCGGGCAGACCATCTCGCTCACCGGCACCTGGATGACGCGCATCGCAACGTCGTGGCTGGTGTACCGGCTCACCAAGTCGGCGCTGCTGTTGGGCACGGTAAGCTTTGCCGGCCAGATTCCTACCTTTCTCTTCGCGGCGTTCGCCGGCGTTTGGGTTGACCGGCTCAACCGCAGGCAAGTGCTGGTGTGGACACAAACGCTGTCGATGGTGCAGTCGCTGTCGCTGGCCGCACTGACGTTTTCAGGGCATATCACCATCCATTGGATTCTGGCTTTGGCCGTCATGCAGGGCATCATCAACGCCTTCGACATGCCCGGACGCCAGTCCTTCATGGTGCAGATGGTGGGCGACCGCGCCGACCTGGGCAACGCCATCGCCATCAACTCGTCGATGGTCAACCTGTCCCGGCTTATCGGCCCGTCGCTGGCCGGGTTGATCATAGCGGCCAGCAGTGAAGGCTGGTGTTTCCTCATCGATGGCATCAGCTACATTGCGGTGATCGTTTCGCTGCTGATGATGCGCCTGGATGTTCCCGCCGTCCGGCGGGCGGCCACCTCTATGTTCATTGAGTTGAAGGAGGGCTGGAGCTATGTTTCGGGATTCCTGCCCATCCGCACCATTCTCATGCTTTTTGCCGTTGTCAGCCTGATGGGCATGCCGTTCGTCGTGCTGATGCCCGTCTTCGCCGCCCAGGTGCTGCACGGAGGGGCGCACACGCTGGGGTTCCTGATGGGCGCCATGGGCGTGGGCGCGCTCATCTCCGCGCTCTCGCTGGCAGCGCGCAAGAGCGTTCGCGGCTTGATCCGCATGATTCCTCTAGCCGCCGCCGTCTTCGGACTGGGATTGATCGGCTTCGGGCTGTCGCGCGTATTCTGGTTATCGATGTTCATGGTGTTTATTGCGGGCATGGGCATGATGCAGGGCATGGCGGCCAGCAACACCATCATCCAGACGCTGGTGAGCGAAGACAAGCGCGGCCGCGTGATGAGCTACTACACCATGGCCTTTATGGGCATGGCGCCGTTCGGTAGCCTGCTGGCGGGAACCATGGCGCATGCCATGGGCGCCCCATGGACCGTCATCGTCAACGGATCGGTGGTCGTGCTCGGCGCGGCCTGGTTTTTCACGCGGCAGCCGGCGGTGTGGCGCGTGGTCCGGCCCATTTATCAGGAGATGGGTATCATTCCGGCTGCCAGAGAGATGGCGGCGGAACAGATACAGTCGTGAAGAACTAGCTTCTATCCATTAGCTTCCAGCTTTAAACAATAAGCCGACCTTGTGATCCGGAATCACGCGCTCCATACCCGGCGCGGGCGATAGCATTTTCGGAATTACTGTAGACCGAAAGCACGCTCTTCAAGTGGCTTTTTCCTCAAGAAAAAGCCACTTTGCACGCTTCTTGAAAAGTCTACGTTGATTCCGAAAATGCCGTATAAGTCCGTACAGTTACCATGGAATTGATTCCGCCATTTGGAGCAGACCTCCGGCAAGAAGAAACCATGCCACGCAGGAAAACACGGCTGCAAATCGTCTCGCGCAGACCTGAATCCGACGTCAGGAAAGCAGGCGATAGTGAGCGCACGCGATCAAAATCGGCCCGGGCGACCGAGCTGCCTCGGGTCTCGGGGCGCTGGCTGCTGGGCGCAGTGGCCTTGACGGTCGCGGCCGCGGCCCTGTGCGGCTGGTGCACTCTGTGCCTGCTTTTCTGGCAAGGGAGCTGGCAGTTGCTTTATCATCCGGCGACGGCGATTGCGCGCACGCCGGCCAGCGCAGGACTCACCTTCGATTCCGTAGGGTTTGCCGCTACGGACGCAGGCGTGCCACAGTTGAGCGGATGGTGGATTCCCGCCGCGCCCAGTGCTGCGTTCAGCCGCTTCACCGTGCTCTATTTGCATGGCCAGGACGGCAACCTCGGCGGCACCGTGGACGCGCTCTCCCGTTTGCACGCAGTGGGCGTCAATGTGCTGGCGTTCGACTATCGCGGCTATGGGCAGAGTGCATTCGCGCGGCCCAGCGAAGCGCATTGGCGCCAGGACGCCGAGTGGGCGCTCCAATACCTGAGCGAGACCCGGCACATTGACCGCGCGGCAATTGTTCTGGATGGCCACAGCCTGGGAGCCAACCTGGCCCTCGAAGTGGCTGCGGCTCACCCGGAGCTGGCCGGGGTGGTTTTGGATTCGGCGCTCGACGATCCTATGGCGGTAGTCTTTCATGACGCACGTGCCCGTCTGGTTCCCGCGCGGCTGCTGGTGCGCGACCGCTATGAGCTGAATCAGGCGGCCACTGCACTGCGCATTCCTTCCTTGTGGCTGGAGCGGATCGCACAGCCTGGGCAAAGCGGTTCGACCCGCGAACCAGATGCTTATCGGAAGGCCCAGGCGCAAAAAATGCTTGTCTGGTTGAATCCTTCAACGGACACTGACAAGCAGCTTGAAGATGCGCTGTCGCGCTGGTTGGATGAAATCCGGTAGTGTTTTCGGCACGAGTAAACTCGTGCCCTGTTACAAGGCAAACTTATTCAGAGCCTCCCTAACACCCTGGCTCGCTGACTTGACGGCTCGCTAACCCGCTGACTTGCTGCCTCGCTCTCACCGAGCCATATCCCGATGCAGCGCCTTCACCTGGTAGCCGGCCTTCCCAAGCCGCTTGGCAACCTCTTCGGCCATCATCACGCTGCGGTGCTGGCCGCCGGTGCAGCCGAAAGCCACGGTCAGGTAGCTCTTGCCTTCCTCCACGTAGTGCGGCAGCAGGTAAAGCATCAGCTTGGTCACGCGATCGAGGAACTCCCGCGTCTGCGGAAAGCCGCGCACGTAGGCAGCCACCTTCGGATCGAGTCCGGTTTTCTTGCGGAACTCCGCCACGAAATGCGGATTCGGCAGGAAGCGCACATCGAATACCATATCCGCGTCGAGCGGGACGCCATTTTTGAAACCGAAGCTCAGGCACGAAACCAGCAGGCGCTTGTTCTCGTCCTCGTGGCCGAATCGGGCCAGGATGTCGGCGCGCAGCTCGTGCACGTTAAAGTTGGATGTGTCGATGAGCGTGTCGGCTACGTTGCGAATGGGGTCCAGAAGTTGCCGCTCTTCCACAATGGAGCGCCACACCGTCTCTGAGCGGCCGAGCGGGTGAGGACGCCGTGTCTCGGAATAGCGCCGGACCAGCACCGCGTCCTGAGCGTCAAGAAAGACCACCCGCGTGTGCAGCAGCTTTCTTACGCTCTTCAGGATTTCGGGCAGGCGATCGAGGGTCGAACCTTCGCGCACGTCCACCACGATGGCGGCCAGCTCTACCTCGGCAGACCTGCTGACCAGGCCCGCAAAATGGGGCAACAACTCCAGCGGCAGATTGTCAACGCAGTGAAATCCCAGATCCTCAAACGCCTTGAGCGCCGAAGCTTTGCCCGCGCCGGAAATTCCGGTCACGACCACCAACTCCTTGGTTGGCGCAACTGCGGCTTTCCGCTTGCGCGTAGCCGCTTGCGATGGGGCCGCTTTGCGTGCGGTCTTCCTGGCCGTCATGGATTCATGCTACACCGGAGGGCAAGGCGCAACGCCGCATGCGCCTGGGTTCAGGCTTTGGGCACGATCGTCCAGAAGCCGGTCCTGGCGTGCTCGAGCGCCTGCGCCGGCTCCAGAGCGGCAGACAACAGCGGGCCCTGGCCTAAGGCGCAGCCCATTCGCACGAGCTTCGCGAGCTGTTCCGGAGTCTCGATTCCCTGGGCCACAACCTCAACGCCCAATGTGTAGCCAAGGCGGATCAGCGACTCGAGAACTGCTTGCTGCCGGCCCGGCGAAACCGCGGCCGCAGTCAGCCTGGGGGCCAGCTTCACCATGCTGACAGGGAGATTCACCAGGTAATTCAGCGGCGCGAGGCTGCTTCCGAACTCGTCCACAGCAACCCGCACCTGGCAGTCCACCAAACGTTGCAAAATGGCTACCGCTGCATCCGGGTTCTCGTTAAAAGCACTCTCCGGCGCCTCAAACATGAGCCGCGAAGGATCGGCGCCGCTGGCCGCAAGAGCTTTTCTCAATTGCGCGATCAGATCGTGATGGTAGAGTTGGCGGCGCGTCAGGTTGATGGTCAGGATCAGGCCCTCCTGCGGCAGGCGATCGGTCCAACTGCGCAACTGCCCGCAAACGGCGTCGAACGTTTCCCGCCCCAGGAGGATGGAAATGCCGGTCTCCTCGGCGATGTCCAGCAGGTCGGTGAAATTCTCCACCGTCCCGTCCGCCCGGCGCAGGCACAGCAACGACTCAAATCCCTCCAGTTTGCCGCTGGCGAGCCGGTAAATGGGCTGATACCGGAAAGCGAACAACCGCTTGTCCAATGCGGTGCGCAGCTCGCGCTCGCGCTCCTGCTGGCTGGTGACGCACACTTCCAGGTGTTTGTCGAAGACTTCGTAGCGGCTGCCGCCCGCCTGTTTGGCGCGGTACATGGCAAAGTCCGCGTCGCGGATCAGCATTTCGGATGCCGTATGGTCCGGCCCAGCCATGGCCGCGCCGATGCTGGCGCCGGCCTCGATGACGTGCCCAAAGATGTCAAAGGGACGTTTGATCTCCTGCAATATGCGGTCGGCCACAATCTCGAGGTCGTTTGCACTGACAATGTTCTCCACCAAAACCGCAAACTCGTCCCCGCCCAGCCGCGCGGCCGAGTCCTGGGGGCGCAGCGATGAGCGAAGCCGCCCGGCAACCGCCATCAGCAGAACATCGCCGGCGGCGTGTCCCAGCGCGTCGTTGATTTCCTTAAAGCGGTCAAGGTCAATGTAGAGCACGCCGTAACCATGATCGGGATTGCGCACGCGCCGGCTGAACGTCAGGTTGAGCCGGTCGAGAAACAGCGCCCGGTTGGGCAATCCTGTTACTACGTCGTGCATGGCGTCGTGCTGCAGCTTGGCTTCGGTCTGCTTGTAATCGCCGATGTCGCGGAAGCTGAATACATAGCCCACCTTGGCGCCGTTCACAAGCAGCGGCGCGATCTGCAGGCTCACATCTACCAACTCGCCTGCCTTGTTCATGCGCACCGTTTCCACCGTGGCGCCGCCGCGCTCGTCCACGGCCTTTGCCAGCGCCGCATTCTCGTTGAAGCGCGTCTCCGGCACAATCAGTTCCCGCAGGCTGCCGCCGCCAGCTTCCTCGGCGGTGTAGCCAAACATGCGGGTAAATGCCGGATTGGTGTACAAAATATGGTTCTCGTGCTCGATGGCAACAGCCTCGGGAAGGCTGGCCAGTACGTCTTCCATCAGCCGCGATTTGGGTGCGCGCTCGCGTCCTCCGCTGGGATGGGCCACGATCACAGCATCGCGCATCTCCGCATTCAAAATGCTGTAGGTGCCTTCCACCGGCATTAATTGGCCATTTTTCGCCGGCAGCGTGGCGTGAAACGGGCTTCCACGCCGCGTGCCCGTCAACAGCGTCTGCGGCTCCGCCGTGCCGGGAAACAGTCCCCACAGAACGTCCTCGACCGGCCGCTGAACCCACTCTCCGTCGGTCAAGCCTAGCATCTCGCGCGCTTCCGCGTTGGCAAAGACGATCTTCCCTGCCCGCTCAAGAAAAACCAGAACTGGCAGGCCGTCGAGAACCTCCAACTGTGCATTGGGGTTCGCGTTTTGTTGAGGGTTCAATCCAATGGTCCCCCTGGGTTGCGTCGCGGGTTTCGCTTGCGTACGCTTCCGTCCCGGCTTGATCCGGGTCCCGATTGCGGGTGCTGCCATATACCAAATCGTATGCGGCGCAGCGCCCGGCATCCATCCCCTAAATCGGTCAGCACGTGCAACCAAAGTCTGTTCGATCCCGCAGTCCGGGCGCATTCCGCGGTCCGCAGCATTGCATCGATGAGGCCGGACGCGGAGACGGCGCAACGGGTGCGTGCTATCCCACCCTTTCGCTAGAAAAGATGCGGAAGGATAGCGCATGGAAGATGGAACAAAAGCAAGTGGTCAATAACCCCTGCAGGCTGCAGAAAAACTCACGCAGGCCAGGTTTCGCGTCAAGGCCCGACCGGGGTTCGGGGCGCCGGGGTACCGGGGCGCCCTCCGGGCCGGGCCGGGCCGCGTGCCGGAAGCAGGACCAAATCAACGGGGCCTTTACGGCAAAACCAGAGAAGGTGTGCCCTATTCAGCTTTTCTTGAAGGTCGCCGCTCCTTGGGGTCGCGGCGACTTAAGTGCAGCGGCTTCGGGTTACAGCATCTCTGGTATTGCTATAGGCCCTGCGGGATGTTATTCACCCATTCGACCAGAAATCAGGCCTTTTCCCGCAGCCTGCTAGGGGATCTCCACCAACTCCATTTCGCCGTCGCGGCGCCGATGGAGCACAAACATGTCTCCCGACGCAGTGCGGAAGATGAGCAAATCGCGGTCGCGGAATTCGGTGTCCTTCACGGCTTCTTCGATGGTCATCGGTTTCAGCGCGATGGCCTCGCTGTTCCTGATTATGTGCGGCTCGACCACCGTAGCGCGGGCGGGAAAGGAGTGGACCGCGATGGACGCTCGCGCATTGCCTGCGGAAGGGGACGGTTTCGCGTCTTCGGCATCGGTGACCAGTTCGGCGCGCGCTTTGGGCCGCGTCACCGGCGGAGCCGTGAGCACCTTTTCGCCTTTCGGCAGGCGTTTGCTTACCAGGCGCCTGTCCCGATACCGCTGGGCCTGAAGTTCGGCGTGCGCCATGGCCTGGCGGAGCGCCGCATCCGGCGTGTCGGCCTTGCCCGTGGCGGCAAATTTCTGCATGCGAGCCTGCACAGTCAATTCGACAATGTGGACATGTCTCTCCGCGCTGAAGGTGACACTGGCGCGCGCGAACCGGCCCAGAATGCGGCCTATGCGTTCCATCCCCTCCTCGGCCTGCACGCGCAGCCCCTTGGAGATCTTCCCTTTTCTTGCGGTTAATGCCACATCCATAGTTGCCCTCCGCTTTGTCTTGTCCAACCCATGCCGGAATCCGGCTTGGTGCAGCACAGTATATGACAACTTGATCCGGCTGCAAATCACCGGCTTGCCAACCCGCTTACTTGCTGCCCCGCTGACTTGCTAACTTGCTGTCTTTCAGATCTCCCAGCGCAGCAACACAGTTGCCACCGTGAAGCCCGCGCCCGCCGCGGCCAGCAGCACCAGATCGCCTTTGTTCAACTTGCCCTCTTCGATGGCCGTCTCCATAGCTAGTGGAATGGTTCCGGCCGACGTGTTGCCGTACTTTTCGATATTGATAATCACGCGGTCCGAGGCCATCCCCAGCCGATCTGCGGTGGCCTCAATGATGCGCTTATTGGCCTGGTGAGAAATAAAACATCCCAGGTCCGCGACGGTCACGCCATTGCGCTCCAGCAGCTTCGCCGAGGCCTCGGCCATTTTGCGCACTGCGAATTTATACACGGCGGGGCCGTCCTGGTGGATATAGTGCATCTTTTTGCCCACCGTTTCGTGGGTGGAGGGATTCAGGCTGCCACCGCCGGGCAGGTTCAGGCTTACTCCTCCGGCCCC
>Ga0326728_10002013_pt1 | contig 69411 bp, 59 predicted proteins | sample MB3enrmetagenome_FD_207602 | JGI IMG/M metagenome (GOLD analysis project Ga0326728, IMG submission 207602) | Lab enriched peat soil microbial communities from McLean, Ithaca, NY, United States - MB31MN | ecosystem: Environmental > Terrestrial > Soil > Wetlands > Peat | place: USA: New York... | reverse complement strand
AATACAAGGAATGCTGAAACGCCATCTCGACCGGGTGGTCCTGGAACATGTAGTGAGAATGCGTGAACTCGACGCCTTGCTGGAGTCCCCGGTACACCACGGAGATCGAAGGTCCCATCATCCACATCGCGGCCAGGGTCAGGACCCCGGTCAAAGCCAGGCCAAAGAGCAATGGGCGCCACGTCTTTCTCGAGAAGAGCAGCCCGAACAGAATAACCGGAAAAATCTTCAAGGCCGTGCCCACAGCAATAAGGGCAGCCGCCCACCACCACCACCGGCGGACCATCGCCAATAACGCCAAACTTACGGCAATCCAGCAGATGCCCTCTATATTGGCGCGGTCCAACACGAACATCAGCGGATAGGAGGTGAACAGCGCCGTCAGGCCGAATAAGACCGCGGCCGCCGCACCGCTGCCATGCCTCCACAACGAGCGCGCAAACACCCCGGTAAACACCGCCGCGGCGCCCAGCGTGGCCGCCATAAAGATCAGCAGGGGACTTCCCGAACGGTAGAGCACCAGGTGCAAAATGGCGGCCGGCGCCGGATAGTTGAACAGAAAATCGGCACGCGGAAATCCGGCGGAAGCAAAGAAGGCCTCCTGCCCAAAGTAATGGAACCGGCTCCAGAATAAGAACAGGTCGTTGAAACGTTCACCGGGCGGGAACAACCAGGAGTTGTAGGGAAATCCCTGATGCAGGACCTCCCCGCGCCAGAAAATGGTTATGGCCGCAGCAGCCATCAGGCCTGCGGTCAATTGCCAGTAGCCGAGCAGCACCGGCAACCCCAGAAAAGATCTGGTGCCCGGCCGTGCCGCCGCGCCGGTTTCTCCTTCACCCGTCCGCGCCGGGCCCTTCACTTGGCCAGCCTCAGAGGCCTTGACTTGCACGACTGTCAACCAGGCAACGCCGCCACCCAGCAAGGCCAGCAACAGAAAGCGCAGCCCGTAATATACCCCTTGGCCAAAAGCCGCGGAGGCCGGCGTAGCCACCGCAAAGCGGAAGTTTGTGACTTGCCCGGCAAACACCTGGTCCGGACTATTTCCAACTCCTAACCTTACGCTTGAAGTCTGAAAGCGCGCGCCGTAACCATTCACGAACACAGTAGGTTCGTCGTCAAAATTGATTCGCAGAAAACTGCCGTTCACCGCGGTAATTTCTACTTTGTGCCAGGTTCCCGGCTCGCAATCCAGGCAGAAACCACGAGCCCGGGGGATGCCTCCGGCATCCGTCGAGATCAGGCCTACCGCGCCGCCCAACAATTCCAGGCGAATACCCTGACTGCCCGGCGCCGTTTGAAAAACATTGGGATGGGGCGGTGATGAGGGCCGCCCCCAGAAGCGCACGCTGATGGTGACTATGTCCCCGTCCTGGTAGGGGACCGGCCCGAAATCTATCGGGGCTTGCGTTAGGCTGGAGAACTCAGGCACGGAGAATGAGGTGTGCGGGGAAGCCCACTCTTCTCTTACCCACTCGATCATTCCGTCCCGGCCGGCGCCCGCCGCCAGAAACGCCGCCAGCAGCGCGATAGCTGCCAGAATCGGGGTAAGCCTTTCTACCCCGGCCTTTCCCAACAAAGCCCGATACCACAAAACGCATCCGCACATCAAACCGCAAAACAACAGAAAGCGAAGAACGGAGTGCCCCCATACCAAGGCGGGCTTCGATCCGGAAGCGATGAACAGAGAAAAAAACAGCAGGCACACGCATGCCAGCGTCAGGGAACAGAGAAGCCGCCGCCGGAGCGGGGGCCGGCACTCTCCCTCCCTGCCGGAAAGTGGTGCGCTGGCGGGCCCCGAAGTCATCGCGCATGCCTCCGCGTGAGCTGCCTTGCGCACCGCCAATCATCCCGCATGGTTTTCCACGCGCGGGCCTGCCGGACCCAAGTCTTTGAGCATCGCGGCGACGTGCGCATCAAACGGCACCCTGGGTTTTCGCGGTCCCTTGGCGGAGCGGGATGGCAACGGAAGTTATCAACAAAACCAATAGCGCCACTGCTTTCACCTGGCCGGCATAGGGCCGCTCCAACCCCAGACTGTGAAAATAGAAGTAAGGCTGCGGCGTAAACACGACGGCAAAACTCACCAGGTACCACCACATCGCCCGCACGTTCTCCCCGGGGTGGTCCAAAACCCACAGCACGGTCAGCGCCCAAGGCACATACAGGTGAAGCATCGTATAGTCTGCCGACCATCCCGGCAGCAGAAGGCAACAGGCGGTGAGCGCGATGATCTTGTTCAGCATGGGCAGGTACAGTATCCGGCCGAAGAACAGCAGGATTGCGCCCAAAGCCGCCACCACCATGTAGATGGAGTAGGCAGACTGGTACCCCTCGGGAGTTACCGGACTGCTGCTGAGCCAAATCATGAGCTGCCGCACCACGGAATACAAAGTATGCTGAAACCCCACCTCCAACGGGTGGTCCTGAAACAGGCTGCGAGTGTGCGTGAACCGCATTCCGTCCTGGAATCCCTGATACGCCATGGCGAATGTGGGTCCCATGATCCACAGCGTGGCGGCGTACAGCACGGCGGTCAGAGCGAGGCCGAAGAGCAACGGGCGCCAGGTTTTTCGCCAGAACAGCAGCCCAAATAGAATAACCGGGAAAATTTTCAAGGCCGCGCCAACGGCGATAAGGGCCGCCGCCCACCACCACCGTTGACGCATAATCGCCAGCAACGCCAGGCTCACGACGATCCAGCAAACGACCTCGATGTTGGCGCGGTCCAACACGAACATCAGCGGAAAAGAGGTGAACAGCGCGGCCAAGCCGAATAGCAGCGCTGCCGTGGCGCCGGCGCCATGCCGCCACAACGAGCGGGCAAGAGCCCCGGTAAAGATCGCGGCGGCACTCAGCGTGCCCGCCAGCAAAATCAAAAGGGGAATTCTCGACCGGTAAAGGACCAGCAGAACAATCGCGGTCAGGGGAGGATAGTTAAATAAATGCTCGGCGCGCGGGAATCCCGTGGTCTGATAGAATGCCGCCTGCCCAAAGTGGTCGAACCGGCTCTGAAAGAGGAAGATATCGTTGAAGCGGTCACCCGGCGCAAACAACCAGGAGTTGTAGGGAAACCCCTGATGCAGGACCTCCCCGCGCCAGAAAATGGTTATGGCCGCAGCGGCCATCAGACCTGCGGTCAATTGCCAATAGCCGAGCAGAACCGGCAACCCCAGAAAAGATCCAGCGCCCGTCCGTGCCGCCGCGCCGGTTTCTCCTTCACCCGTCCGCGCCGGGCCCTTCGCTTTGCCGGCCTCAGAGGCCTTGACTTGCACGGCCGTCAACCAGAGAACGCAGCCCCCCATCAAGGCCAGCAATAGAAAGCGCAGCCCGTAATATACCCCCTGGCCAAAGGCTGCGGAGGCCGGCGTAGCCACCGCAAAGCGAAAGTTCGTGACTTTTCCCGCAAACACCTGGTCCGGACTATTTCCAACTCCTAACTTCACGCTTGAAGTCAGAAAGCGCGCGCCGTAACCATTCATGAACACAGTAGGTTCGTCGTCAAAATCGACTCGCAGAAAACCGCCGTTCACCCCGGTAATCTCAATCTTGTGCCAGATTCCCGGTTCGCAAGTCAGGCAGAAACCCCAAGCCCGGCGGACGCCGCCGGTATCCGTCCAAATCAATCCGGCTCCGCCGCCCAAGGCCTCGAGGCGAATACCCTGGCTGCCCGGCGCCGTTTGAAAAACATTGGGATGGGGCTGCGCTGAGGGCCGCCCCCGGAAGCTCAAGCCGATGGTGACTATGTCCCCGTCCTGGTAGGGAACCGGCCCGAAATCTATCGGGGCTTGGGTTAGGCTGGAAAACTCAGGCACGGAGAATGATGTATGCGTGGAAGCGCACTCTTCACTTACCCACTCGATCATTCCATCGCGGCAGGCGCCCGCCGCCAGAAACGCCGCCAGCAGCGCGACAGCCGCCAGAATAGGCGTAATCTCCTCTACCCCGTCCTTTCCCAACAAGGCCCGATACCACAAAACGCATCCGCCGGCTAAACCGCAGAACAACAGAAAGCGGAGCAAGGAGTATCCCCCTACCATATCGCCGTCTAAGCCGGAAGCCAGGAAGAGCAAAAAGAACAGCAGGCAGACTCCCACCAGCGCAAGGGAGCACAGAAGCCGCCGCCGGAGCGGGAACCGGTACTCTCCCTCTACGCCGGAAAGGGGCGCGCTTGCGGGCCCCGGAGTCGCCACTGATTCCTTCGCGTGAGCTGCTTTGTGCACCGCTAATCTCCCAGTTTCTCGAACACCTTGCGCCAAATCTGCAAGCCTTCCAGGAACCTGGCGCGCCGCTCTTTCTGCGGCTCGGTCCAGTTGCCTTCCACCTGCCAGGCGGGGCCGAGCGCGGCGCAGATTTCGCCAAAGCAATGGCCGTATGTGGCGCCTTGCAGCGGAACGCTGCGCAGCGCCCGGCAGAATCCGCCGGTGAGGATCATTCCGTCGCGCTCCTCATCGAGGTCCTTCCACAGGTCATGCGGGTTCCTCTGCTGGCGCACCAGGGGATCGCCAAAGCAGATGAAATCGCCAAGCTGCTGGGCAATGCGAGCGATCACATAGCCCGCCCAAATATCATCGTAACGGCCGATGTAAGGGCTCAGAAAGTACGCCGGCAATACGTCGCGCATCAGGGCGGTATTCTGCGAATTGAAGGGCGACCAAGTGCCGGGCTGCAAGGCAAAGTTGCCCTGCCAGTGCGGCTTATAGCCGCGCACCACCGGCTGGCGCTCCAGGCGCGTAAGCGCGTCGATATCGGGATTGTCGAGCCAGAATCCGGCATTGACCGCGATTCTGCCTTGGCCCCGGCGGCAGCTCACGAACGTGCCGGCCTCTTTCCAGCGCTCTTCCAGCGGATAGCCGCGGTGATAGAAGCGTACGCCCTCGTCCGCCTCCAGGAACCCGCACACGTTAAAGAAGCCCGAGGTCGAAGCCCAGACGGGCAACTCCCGCACGGTTCCGGCGGCGCCGTGCAGGCCTACGAAGTCCTGGCCCAGGACGAAATTATCGTCGTCAACCGTGATCACCACTTCGGCGCCCCGCTCGTAAGCCAGCAGCAAGCCGATGTTCCGCCGCTGAATGGAATCGAAGCGCAAATGCGCCCAGAGCTCGGGAAAGCGCTCCAAATACTTCTGTTGCGCCGCCAGGTCGAGGTACGTGCAGGGATACCACTGCTCCAAGGTCCGGCAAAAGGCGGCGGTTTCCGGCGGACTCTTGCGGTCGCCGATCACCAGGAAAGCCAGGTCCTGATGGCCGTAGTAGCGGGCGTTTTCCGCGTACTGCCGGAGCAGCACGGGAACGTTGATGGTAGTGGTGACAATGGCCGTCTTCATCGGCGCCTATCCTTTCGCCATACCGGGATCGCCGCAAATGTCTCCAGTCTAGCAAACGGCTTCCCGGCTTTTACTAAGCTGTGGCCAATCATTTAAACTAAAAGCCTGAATTTCCGAAGTTATTGCCAGGCAGCGGCAGTCAGGAGCAACCCATGAAGGTGGTCGTGCTCTGCGGCGGACAGGGGACCCGCTTACGCGAGGAGACCGAGTTCCGTCCTAAGCCTTTGGTGGAAGTTGGCGGACGCCCCATTTTGTGGCACATCATGAAAATCTACGCCCACTATGGCTTCAGCGACTTCGTGCTTTGCCTCGGCTACCGCGGCAACATGATCAAGGAATATTTCCTCAACTACGAGGCCATGAACAGTGATTTCACCGTCTGCCTGGGCCGGCAGTCGAAGATCAGTTATAACGACGCTCATCAGGAACAGGGCTTTCAGGTCACCCTCGCCGATACCGGCCTGGAAAGCATGACGGGCGGGCGCTTGGCGCGCATCCGGAAATACATCGACGAAGACACTTTCATGCTGACTTACGGCGACGGGCTGGCCGATATCGACCTGAAGCAACTCATGGCCTTCCACCAGGAGCACGGCAAGCTGGCGACGGTAACCACGGTAACCCCCACTTCGCGCTTCGGCATTGTGGAAATGAACCCCAGCGGGCAGGTGCTTAAGTTCCTGGAAAAGCCGCGCACTCAGAATTTCGCCAGCGCCGGCTTTTTTGTCTTAAACCGCGGCATCTTCCAGTATCTGGCCGGCGACGATTGCATTCTCGAACAGGAGCCGATGCAGCGTCTGGCCGCCGATGGCCAACTGATGGCCTACCAGCACCGCGGTTTCTTCTGCGCCATGGACACGTATCGCGAGTTCGCTTACCTGAACAATTTGTGGGCCAAGAACGAAGCGCATTGGAAGGTATGGTAATGGACGCAAAGCTCTGGCGTGACCGGCCGGTCCTGGTGACCGGCGCCACCGGGCTGCTCGGCGGCTGGCTGACGCGCCGCCTGCGGGAAGCCGGCGCCATGGTGGTCTGTCTGGTCCGGGACTGGGTGCCCCAATGTGAATTGGTGCGCTCGGGTTTGCTCGAATCGCTCACCGTGGTGCGCGGCCGGATCGAGGACCGCGCCTTGCTGGAACGCACCCTGGGCGAATACGAGATCGAGGTGGTTTTCCATCTGGCGGCGCAGACCATCGTCGGCATCGCCAACCGCAATCCCGTCTCGACCTTCGAAGCCAATGTGGGCGGCTCCTGGAACATGCTGGAGGCTTGCCGCCGTTCCCCCAAAGTGCGCGCCGTGATCATGGCTTCGTCGGACAAGGCCTATGGCGATCAATCCGCCTTGCCGTATTCTGAAGACCTGCCCCTGCAAGGCCGCCACCCCTATGACGTAAGCAAATCGTGCGCCGATTTGATCGCGCAGGCTTACGCTCATACCTATGACCTGCCGGTGGCCATAACCCGCTGCGGGAATTTCTATGGCGGCGGCGATCTGAACTGGAACCGCGTCGTTCCCGGCACCATCCGCTCCGTCCTGCGCGGCGAGCGCCCGGTGATTCGCTCCGACGGCAACTACGTGCGCGACTATTTTTACATCGAGGATGGCGCCGCCGCCTATATGCTGCTGGCCGAACACCTGCTCGGCAACCCTGAATTGCGCGGCCTGGCTTTCAATTTCTCCAACGAGAGCCAGATCAGCGTGCTCGAACTGGTGAACCTAATCTTGCGGGAAATGGGCTCGCAACTGAAGCCCGAGATCCAGAACCAGGCGGCCAATGAGATTCGCCATCAATATCTGAGCGCGGAGCGGGCCCGCCGCCTGCTGCACTGGGCCCCGCAATTCACTTTGCCGGAGGGCCTGCAGCGCACCATCGCCTGGTACCAAGAGGTCCTCAAGTAGTGAACCCTAAAGCCCAAGCTTTACGCGAGCAAATCCGGGGGCTGGTGGCGCAATACTGGCCGGAAGCCTTTCCCCCGGCGGCATTTGTGCCCGGGACCACGCCGGTGCCGGTGGCCGGCCGGGTCTTTGACGCTTCCGAGCTGGAACACGTGGTGGATGCCGCGCTCGATTACTGGCTTACTGCCGGGCGTTTCGCCGAACTCTTCGAGAAACAGTTTGCCGCTTTCTTCCGGCGGCGTTACAGCGCGCTGGTCAACTCCGGCTCCTCCGCCAATCTGGTGGCGGTGGCGGCGTTGACTTCGCCCAAGCTGGGGGAGCGGCGGTTGCGTCCGGGCGACGAGGTTATCACCGTGGCCGCCGGCTTTCCGACTACGGTCAATCCCATCATCCAGTGCGGACTGACGCCGGTATTCGTCGATATTGACGTGCCCACGTACAACATCGATGTCACGCAGCTTGAAGCGGCGCGCTCCGGGCGCACCCGGGCGGTGATGTTGGCCCACACCCTGGGCAATCCCTTTGACGTGGCCGCGGTAAGGGAGTTCACCGCGCGTCACGATCTGTGGCTGATCGAGGATTGCTGCGATGCCCTCGGTTCCACGTACAACGGCCAGTTGACCGGAACGTTCGGCGCGCTGGCCACCGCCAGTTTCTATCCCGCGCACCACATCACCATGGGAGAGGGTGGCGGTATCGTGGGCGACGATCCGCTGTTGAAGACCCTGGTAGAGTCTTTCCGCGACTGGGGACGCGACTGCTGGTGCGATCCGGGAAAATCGAACACTTGCGGCAAACGCTTCGGCTGGGCGCTGGGCGGGCTGCCTTACGGCTATGACCACAAGTACATTTTTTCGCATATCGGCTACAACTTGAAAGCCACCGACCTGCAAGCGGCGGCCGGCGTCGCCCAGCTCAAAAAGCTGCCCGCCTTCGTTGCCGCCCGTAAGCGCAACTTTTCCGTGCTGCGGCAGGGCTTGCGCAACCTGGAAGAATTCCTCGTCCTGCCCCAAGCTACGGCCAACACCGATCCCAGTTGGTTTGGCTTCCCCATTCTGGTGCGCGAAGCAGCGCCGTTCACCCGCGAGCAGGTGGTGAACCACCTCGAGGAGAAGCAGATTGCGACGCGCGGCCTCTTCGGGGGAAACCTGGTGCGGCAGCCGGCCTATCAGGACGTCCCGCACCGGGTGGTGGGAGAGTTGAAAAACAGCGACCGCGTCATGAATCAGCTTTTCTGGATTGGCGTTTATCCCGGACTGACCCAAGCCATGCTGGATTACGTGATCGAAGTCTTTGCGGCCATGCCGCAAGCGTTGGCGGGGAAGTGAAACGCCCCCTGAATGCTATGCTGTTGGCGACGTCATATCGTTAATGCACAGTCATCCGGCGAAGAAATGACGGGAACGTTTTCCAATCCTCTCACCGAAGACCTCGACGGCATCCTGGCCCGCGTCCCCGAGGTTTGGGAGGAGTTGCGGGACGCCCGGGTCTTTATTACGGGAGGAACCGGTTTCTTTGGTTGCTGGTTTCTGGAAAGCCTGGTTCATGCCAATGCGCGTCTGGGCTTGGGCATGCGGGCCACCGTCCTCAGCCGCAACCCGGAACGCTTCCGGCAAAAATATCCGGAGCTGGCCGGGAATCCCGCCTTCACCTTCCTGGCCGGTGACGTGCGCGATTTTGCCTTCCCCGCGGGCGGGTTCTCGCACGTGATTCATGCCGCCACGCAGGCCAGCGCACAACTCAACGAAGCTGCTCCCCTGGCGATGTTCGACACCATCGTGTACGGCACCCGCCGCTGCCTTGAATTCGCCGCCCACTGCGGGGCCGGCGGATTCCTGTTGACCAGTTCGGGCGCGGTTTACGGCCGTCAGCCGGAAGATTTGCCCCGGGTGCCGGAGACCTTTGCCGGCGGTCCCGATCCTCTCGACCCCCGCTCCGCCTACGCCGAAGGCAAGCGGGCGGCGGAGTTGGAGTGCGCCCTCTTCGCCCGCCGGGGACTGGCCCCGAAAATTGCGCGCTGCTTCGCTTTTGCCGGCCCTTACATGAACCTGGACGCCCACTTTGCCATCGGGAATTTTATTCGCGACCAGCTACAGGGCGGCCCGATTCGCGTTTCGGGCGACGGCCATCCCGTGCGCTCTTACATGTATGCCGCCGATCTTATGGTGTGGTTGTGGACCATCCTGCAGCGGGGCACGCCCGGCCGCGCTTACAATGTTGGGGCGGAAGAGGCCGTGAGCATAGCGCAACTGGCCCATCTGGTGGCCGATGCGCTTTCCCCCCGGGTAGCAGTCGAGATTGCCGGCAAACCCAATCGCGCCGGCGCGGCAGACTATTATGTCCCTTGCACCGCCCGCGCGCGCGAAGAATTGGGAGTGTGCTGCTACACGCCCTTGCGCGAAACCGTACAGCGCACGCAAGCGTGGTTCGTGCGGAAACCGGCAGCTTATAGCTAGCCGCCGGGAATCAGCCACCGGCTATGAGCTGCGGGCGGGGGTTCATGGTTGATATATTCTGGCGCTGGAGGCGGATGTGCGTTCGGTTTGTATCGGGGCACGGGTAAAGCCGTGCCCGGATGCGGCAATTCCGGAACTGCTCTAACTGCTTCGGGGGGGATTCGTGAAGCTTTCGGATTACATTTTCGCGCGCCTGGCAGACTGGGGAGTCCGCCACGTCTTCATGGTGGCGGGTGGCGGCGCCATGCACCTGAACGACTCCTTGGGCCAGGAGCGCCGGATTCAGTATGTTTGCCATCATCACGAACAGGCGGCGGCCATGGCGGCCGAAGGCTATGCGCGCGTCAGCGGCCGGCCGGGAGTCATCAACGTGACCTCCGGGCCCGGCGGCATCAACGCCCTCAATGGGGTCTTCGGCGCCTGGACCGACTCCATTCCCATGCTCGTCATTTCCGGACAAGTGAAGCGCGAGACTTGCATGCGCTGGCACAGGATCAAGGGCCTGCGTCAGTTGGGCGATCAGGAAGCTGATATCATCGGCATGGCCAGCGGCATAGCCAAGTACGCGGTGATCATTGAGGACCCCTCGTCCGTCCGCTATCACCTGGAACGTGCGTACCATCTGGCGCGCTCCGGGAGGCCCGGGCCCTGCTGGATCGACGTGCCCATGGACGTGCAGAGCGCCAGGGTCGATGAGGCGGCGCTTCCGGGCTATAACCCCGCCGAAGACGAGCTTCCGCAAGATGAAGTGGGCGCGGCCGTGGCCGGAATTCTGTCCCGGATCAGGAAGGCCGCGCGTCCCGTGCTGATGGTGGGGAGCGGCGTGCGGAGCGCCGGCGCCACCGAATTGCTGCGCACCGTGGCGGAAAAGCTGGGAATCCCCGTGGCCACGGCGTGGACGGCCCATGATTGCCTGGCGACGGAACATCCGTTGAACTGCGGACGGCCGGGCACGGTCGGCGACCGGGCGGGCAATTTCACGGTCCAGAACGCCGATGTTTTGCTGATTCTGGGCTGCCGGCTGAACATCCGCCAGGTCAGCTACACCTGGAAGTACTTCGCGCGGCATGCGTACAAGATTCAGGTGGACATCGATCCCGCGGAGATGCGGAAACCGACCGTCCAGCCTGATTTGGCGGTGGTCTCCGATCTCCGGCGCTTCCTCGAAGAAATGGACCGCCAGCTCGGCCGCGGCTACGACCGCTCGATCCATCGGGAGTGGCTGGCTTGGTGCCGGGAACGCGTACGCCGCTACGACCTGCGTCGGGCATTTCCCGAGACTTCTCATGGAAAACTGAATCCTTACTGGTTCGTCCACGCGCTCTTCCAGGCATTGGCGGACGACGATGTAGTGGTGTGTGGCGACGGAGCGGCTTGTGTCATGCCCTTCCAGATCGCTACCCTGCGCGGGAGTCAGCGCCTGCTGACCAATTCGGGTTCGGCTTCGATGGGTTATGATTTGCCGGCGGCAATCGGCGCGGCGGTGGCCCGCAGCGGCGGCCGGGTGATTTGCCTGGGTGGCGATGGCAGTCTGCACATGAATATCCAGGAACTGCAAACCGTAAAGCACCATCGATTGAACCTGAAGATTTTCGTCATCAACAATGGTGGATACCTATCGATCCGTTCGACGCAGCTCGCCTTTTTCGAACGTCTGATCGGCGAAGGCCCGGGCAGCGGGGTATCATTCCCGGACTACGCCGCCCTGGGCAGAGCTTACGGGCTGCAGTCTATGACCATCGGCGCCGGTAATTACCGGGAGGATATAACCAAGGCTCTGGCCGCCCCCGGTCCGGTGATCTGCGAGGTGCTGGTCGATCCCGAACAACAGTTTGAGCCCAAGCTTGCTTCCCGGACGCTTCCCGGCGGCAGCATAGTTTCCAGCCCTTTGGAGGATATGGCCCCGTTTTTGGATCGTGAGGAATTTGCTGGTAATATGCTCGTACCTGTGGTCAAAGATTGATCTTGGGAAAGTAGCCGTAAGGAAACCGGCTAATCGCCGTTAACATGGAGGGCAGCATGAACGCATGCGAACGCCAGATGCTCGGCCTGCTGAAAGCCGGTAAGGACGAGTTTGGTTATGTGGGGGTTAAGGCGGAGTTTGAGGCCGAGGGCACCAGAATTGAGGAATTGCTTCGGCTGGTGGAGATTGGGCGCAAAGCGGACCTGAAGCTCGCGCTCAAGATTGGCGGTTGCGAGGCCATGCGCGATCTCATCGAGAGCAAGCAGATTGGCGTGGATTTCATCATTGCTCCGATGATCGAGAGTCCCTATGCCTTGTCGAAGTTCGCGGAAGCGAAGGACAAGGTGTACTCGCCGGAGGAGCGGGAAGAGACCCAATTCCTCTTCAACCTGGAAACGATTCAAGCCTTCCAGGCGCTCGATGCCATTGCCAAGTTGGCGGCCGATGCCAAAGGGATCGCCGGCATCGTCTTCGGACGCGTGGACTTCTCGCTGTCGCATGGACTGTCGCGCGATGCCATCAATGACGATGTGGTGACGCAATGCGTTCTGAAGACGGCCGCCGTCTGCCGGGAACGGAAACTGGACCTGGTGGTCGGCGGCGGAGTTTCCATGGACGCCTTGCCCGCTCTGAGACAGGTGAAGGCAACGCATCTGACCCGCTTTGAAACCCGCAAAGTTTTGTTCACGGCGGAAGCCTTGAGTCTGCCCAACATGGAGGCCGGCCTGCTCAATGCGGTGCATTTCGAGCTGCTTTGGCTGCTGAATAAGCGCGACTACTATGGCCGGATCGGGCAGGAAGACGCCAAACGCATCGAAATGCTCGATAAGCGGTGGAACGTGCTGAAGACGTCGCCCGCGGGCCTTAAACTGTACGCCCGCAGTTGAGCCGCCGGACGGTTGCCGTGCTGGAGGGCGGCAGACTCAAGTGTGCCGGCGCGCGCGGCGGGCAGCCGGCATTACCCCGCGGGTCAGCCGGCGGTAAGAGATATGAAGACCATCAGTGTCGTAACGCCTTGCTATAACGAAGAAGGCAACGTTCAGGAAGTATATGAACGGGTGCGGGCGGTCATGCTCCGTCTGGGCCGTTACCGTTACGAACACATCTTTATCGACAATGCCTCGCGCGATGACACCTTCGCCATTTTGAAGCGCCTGGCCGCGGCCGACCCCAACGTAAAACTGATTCGCAACACCCGCAACTTTGGACACCTGCGCTCCCCTTTTCATGCTCTCCTGCAGGCGCGCGGCGACGCCGTGATCGTGCTGATGTCCGACTTGCAGGACCCGCCGGAACTTTTGGCCGCCTTGATCGAGGAGTGGGAAAACGGCACACCCATTGTGATCGCGGTAAAGACCAGCAGCCAGGAAAATGGCTTCATGTACTGGCTGCGCACCCGGTACTATAAGATCGTCAATCGCCTTTCCGAAATTGAAACCTACGAGCACTTCACCGGTTTTGGGCTTTACGACCGCAAGGTAATGGACATGGTGCAGCGCTTCGGCGATCCCTATCCTTACTTCCGCGGCATGATCGCCGAGATCGGACTGCCGCACGCCGAAATCAAGTACGAACAGCAGCGCCGGAAACGCGGCAAGACCAAGAACAACTATTACACGCTCTATGACCTGGCCATGCTGGGCATTACTACCCTTTCCAAGGTGCCGTTGCGCGCCGTCACCTTCTGCGGGTTTGCCGGCTCGGCGTTTTCCCTGCTGTTGGGTTTCAGTTATCTCCTCTATAAACTGCTCTTCTGGAGACGGTTCTCCCTGGGCATGGCGCCGCTGGTGATTGGCTTCTTTTTCTTTGGCTCCATCCAACTGTTGTTCATGGGGATCATTGGCGAGTACATAGGTAATATTCAAGCCTATGTGCAGAACCGGCCGCTGGTGTTTGAGCGCGAGCGGATTAATTTCGAACACGAGCCGGGAGAACCGTTGCGCGGCCGCCCACGCTTCCCCGGCACAGAAGGACAGGAATAGCGGCATGGCACCCGCCCCGGTCCCGGGTGTCCCCCACCAACCCGGCTTAGGCTGGTTGGGGCGGGAAACCACTCTGCCGCCGGAAGCCGCACCGGAAGAGGGCCGGCCGCGGCGTTCGCTGTGGACTTGGATCATCGCCCTCCCGCTGGCGGCCGTGTTGCTCTACTTCTCCTTCCGCGGGGTGCAATGGCGGCGGGTGGGACACCTCGTCTCCGGCTGCAGTCTGGGTTTCCTGGTGCTGGCGCTGGGCATTGGCGTTCTGGCATACCTGGTGCGGGCTTTCCGCTGGCGCCTCCTCTTGAACGCCCGGGAGAAGCTGGCCTATCTTCCTGTGCTGTGGGCCAGTTCGGCGGGCTATCTGGGAAATTTCTGGCTCCCCGCCCGCGCCGGTGAGCTGGTCCGTATCGCAATGATCAGCGCGGGCTCGCAGGTATCGCGGGTTTACGTCCTTACCACCGCCATCACCGAGCGCGTAGCGGACACGCTGGCGCTGGTATTGATCGGCAGCGTCGCGGGGTTAAGCTTGGGGCACAAACCTATGTGGCTGACCCGCTTGGCGGAGTTGGCCGCCGCCGCCGCCGTTCTGGGGACGGTTTTGCTGGTCATCCTGCCCCTGGTGCATGGCGCGGTCGACGCGGTGATCGCGCGCCTGCCCCTCGCCCATCCCGTGAGGGAGCGCTTGCACAAGATGACCAATAACGCCATTGCGGCCATGCACGGATTCCGCAATCCGTCCTGCTTCCTGCAGTTTCTCGTGCTCACGCTGCTGATCTGGCTGTGCGATGCCAGTGCTTGCGTCGCCGTGGCCCGGGCGCTGCATCTGCGGCTTTCGCTGCCCGTGGCGCTCCTGCTGCTCACCGCTATGGGGGTAGGGAGCGCATTGCCTTCCACGCCGGGTGCGGTTGGCATCGTCCAGTTCGTGGCCGTCACGGTGCTGGCCCCCTTTCATTTCACCCACAGCGATGCTATCGCTTTTATCTTGACTTCCCAGGCCATGAGCTATGTCATTATCACTGCCCTGGGAATGCTTGGACTTTGGCAATACCGCAGACGGCAAAGATGATGCAGTTCGCCGCCGAGTCCCCGGCCCGCCCAGCAGCGCTACCTAGTGCGGTGCGTCACAAACCTCCGTGTTTATCAACGAGATTCGTGCCGGCGTCAATAAAAGACTTTGCCGCTCCGGAAATGCAAAGCGTGGTGGAATTAAGACGAAATGTTTGAAGGAGTGGGAATGTCTGAAGCACGCGCAAAAAAGATCAAACTGGTGCTGTTCGATGTGGATGGCGTCCTCACCGACGGTTCCATCTGGCTGTTCCCGCCCGCCACCGGGTCCAAAGGGGGCAAGCGCGGCCTTGCCGGGCGCGAGATGGTGGAAGTCAAAGCCTTTCACACGCACGATGGAACTGGTTTCCTTCTGGCGCGCCTTGCCGGTCTGCAGATTGGGTTCGTCACGTCGCGGGAATCCGAGACGGTGAGGCTGCGGGCCCGCGATCTGCAGGTGGAACACGTTCTGCAAGGCGTTTCCGACAAGCGCACCGCCTTCGAAGAACTCTTGCGCAAAACCGGCTTTGCCGCCGATGAGGTAGCCTTTGCCGGAGACGATCTGGTCGATTTGCCGGTCATGCTGCTGTGCGGCTTGGCCATTTCCGTGCCCGATGCACGCGAGGACGTAAGAAGCGCCGCCCATTACATCACGGGGCGGCAAGGAGGACATGGCGCCGCGCGCGATGCCGTCGAGTATATCCTCCGCGCGCAAGACAAACTCGACGCCGCCAAGGAGGCCTACTTACAAGGAAAGATGCGGTATCGCTCCGGCGGCAACAGCCGGGTGGCTCGTCCTTAGCTCTTTGGCCCGCACCGGCTTGCACCGGGCAATTCGCGCCGGACATGGAAAAAGGCTGGTATGATTCAGTTCGATATTCAGAATTGACGTCGAGAATCCATAGGGCTAAATTCGGTTTCGCGTGGGCCATTCCCGCCGCCGCCTGCCTCCTGCTGCTGGGAGAGCTCGGGCTGAGCATCCGGCAGCTCTCCCAAACGGCTGATGAATCCACTCACCTTTATGCGGGCTACCGGTACTGGAAATGCGGGGACTTCGGATTTGGCCCCGAGCATCCGCCGCTGGCCCGGCTGATTGCTGCCGCGCCTCTGCTGGGCGCCGGGGCCGATGCCGCTTGCCGCGCCTCAATTCGCGACGAGAATCTTGCCGCCTTGGCTTGGCTGTACGGGCACGATGGCAAGGCCATGCTGGTCCGCGCCCGGACCGCGGTCAGCATTTTCGCTCTCGGCCTGTGCGTGCTGGTATGGGTGGCGGCGCGCCGCATGTTCGATTTCCCGGCCGCTGTAGCCGCCACCGTTTTGCTGATTTTCGAGCCTAACGTGCTGGCGCATGGCGCTCTGGTGACTACCGATATGGCCGTGAGTCTCATGCTCCCGGCTACCGTTTTTGCCTTCTACCTGTGGGTGCAAAAACGGACCCTGCTGTATTTGCTGCTCACCGGGGTGGCGGCCGGACTTACGCTGGTTGCCAAGCACTCCGGAGCAGAGGTTCTGCCCATCCTGGTGTTGCTGGCCCTGGCCGATGCTTACCGCAGCGCAAAGGAATGGCGGGGGCGCTGGCGAATGGCATGGCAAAACGGGCTGGCCGTGGTTGTGGTCAGCCTCCTCGCGGCAGGCATCGTTTGGGGGGTGTACGGCTTCCGTTTTTCGGCTCGTCCTGATGGAACGCCTTTGCCCGCTCCCAGGGTGGGCGAAGGCAGCACCCTCATGCTGGCCATGGAGCAGCGCCGGCTGCTTCCGGAAGCGTATCTGACGGGGCTGCAAACCGCCTGGGCACTGGCCAACGCGCCGCAGCCCATGTTCTTGCTCGGCCAGGTGCACTCCGGCGCGCGCTGGTATTTTTTCCCGGTCAACCTGGCGGTCCGCTGCACCGCAGGCACTCTGCTGTTGTTGCTGGCCGCCTTGCTGGGCGCGAGGTCCGTATTCCGGGAGCATTCCCGGGAACTCCTGTTTCTTGCCCTGCCGGCATTGTTCTTCCTTTCGGTTTGCGCCTGTGCCCGGATGCCCAGCGGCATTCGTCATTTGCTGCCCGTAATGTTTTTTCTGTTGCTCTTTGCGGCCGCGGGATGCGCGGACTGGGCGCGCCGCGTGGCTTGGTTCAAATACTTGATCGCGGGCGCTTTGCTCTGGCATGGCGCGTCATCCCTGCACGCTTTTCCCAACTACCTCTCTTATGCCAACGAGCTTTGGGGCGGTCCGTCCCATGCCTACACGCTGGTGCCGGGGGTGGACTGGGGCCAGTCGTTTCCCCAGATCACGAAGTATGTGGAGCAGCGCGGCAGTCCACCCTGTTGGTTCGCGACGATTTATCAAGTGGACCTGCGGCCTTATAACGTACCCTGCCGCCAGTTCTGGCGGGTGCTGGACGAGCCGGTTCCCCCGCGCGTCCATGGAATCATGGTGCTCAGCAGCGCCTTCCTCAACCGCCGTCCCGAGGACTGGCCTACGATTTTCGTGGCTCAGCACGCGCCCCGGGCGCTGCTGGGCGGCAGTGCCTTGCTGGTTTACGAGGGAGACTTCGATACCCGTGCAGCCACCGGCATCAGCGCCGCCTACCAGGCCAGAAGGTCGATGACGCAAGGGCGCTTCGCTCAGGCCTTACAGTACGCGCAACAGGCCGTAGCCGCCGCGCCGGGGGAAAGCTGGCCGCGCTTCGAGTATTGCCGCGCCTTGATCGCTACTGGCGCCCTCGATTTGGCGGTCACGGAATGCGCCCTGGCCCGAATTGTGTTTTACGAAAGCCGCGATCCATCTTCGCGGCCTTCGTTCGGGCCGGAAGCAGTTACGGGAATTCGTGAAGCTTTAACCGCGCGCCGGTTACTGAATCAAGGGCGAGCCCCGGAGGCGCTGGAGCACGCCCGCCGCGCCGCCGCCCTCGCGCCGTCGAGCGGCGACGCTCATTTCGAGTATTGCCGGGCATTGACGGCCGCTAAGGAGACGGAAGCGGCGGTGGGGGAATGCAGCACCGCGCGCATCCTGCAGCGAGGCATGCCCCTCTTCAATCGCGGCTGGCTCTTTCCCGGCCCGGAGGGCGCAGGCATGATTGATATCATGACGTATGCGGCGGGCGCTTCCCCATAGCGTGGGGGCGAAAAACGCCGGCCGAATGAACGTGGACCCTTGATGACTCAGCAGACGTTCCTGATGCCGGGGGCAGAAGCGCCGGTCCTGCTCTGCGGGACTGGCGGCTGCATCACCGGCGCCCGGGGCTCCGCCCCCTGCGCGCAAGATTCAGGGCCAAAGCCCAAAGCCCCGTCTCGGCATGAAAGCCCGGCTGAAGTCCGGCGTTTCCATCGCTGCCCGTTCCAGTGTTTTATAGCGGCCGCCTGCGTCCTGTTTGGCCTTGCCCTGATCGCCAATGTTCAGTTGGGCTATGAAGGAGGATGGTTCTGGTATGCCGTCCTGCGCGATGCCGGATTTCACCTGTACCATGATCTGCACCTGGTCGTACAGCCATTGATAATTTTGGAGACCCAAGGATGGATGGCGTTGGCCGGCAAGGGCTGGATCGTTTCAAAAGTGCCGGCAGTTTTCCATTTACTGGCTTTCGTGGCCGGCATTGCTCTGGTAGGCGCGCAAAGCAAGTGGACGGATTTCGAAAAAGCCGTCATGCTCGCCTTCGCGTTTTTCACCGGCATCCACTTCGAGGCCTACCGCTTCGACGACTACCACGTGGTGGCCCATGTCTGTTACCTGTTTTCCCTGTATTTTCTTCTGCAACTGGACCAGGGAAGGACCGCCCGGAAGGCCTGGGTGGCGGCGCCGGCGCTGGGAGTTCTTTCCGGTCTGGCCATCGTCACGCGCCTTACTGATGGCGTGCTGCTGGCTCTGGCCACCGCCCTGGCCATCGCGCTGTTGGCAACCGCAAGAAGGTCCGAATTGCTGGTTCAGTTTTGGGTTCTCGCCGCACTCACCGTGCTGGGGATGGTCAAGCTCACCGGGGATTCCTTTCGGGATTATGCCGCGCACACAATTTTGCGTGCAGCCGCCCCCAAAGGAGGCGCGGAACATGTCCTCTTTTACCCGCTGAAGCTCTTCTGGAATTCCCTGGTTCTGCTTGGCACCCGGCGGTGGCCGACTACCATTGTCTGTGCCATCGTAGCCGGTTTGAGCTGGAGTTTCCTGATCCGGCCGATCTCCCACTCCCGGTCGGCCGCCGCAATCGTCAAAGCGGCGGCCGGTGCGGTGCTGCTCGCGGTTTGTGTTCGCCGCATGATCCCGCACCTCAAGGATGGCGGCGTTATCGTGATTTTGTCGGCCGTGTGGGTCCTGGCGGCACTCGCGCTCATGCTCCTGGTTCTGTATAGACTCGGACTCAAGCTCCTCCGCCACGAAGGTAAAATCCCTTGCCCGCCGCGCGAGATGCTTTTGTTGCTGCCGTTCGTGCTGCTGCTTTCCGGGGCCATGTCCAGTGGCGGTTATCATTACGGGTTATATGCGCCGGTGGCATTCTTCGTTCTGCTCCTGCCGGTAGTGTTCCCGATTGCTTTCGCGCCAGGCTGGCTTAAATCTTTCCTGCTGATGATCGCCGCGCTTATGGCGGTCTCCGGAGCTTATTCCCGGGCCATGAATCCGTGTTCCTGGCACAGTTTCGGAACTATGCCGTTATTCCGGTCGCGTTCCGTGATACGCCATCCGGTGTATGGCGCAATGATTATCGACGACAAATTGCATGCGTTTATCGAGCCTATTTGCGCGGAGGTCATCCACCGGGGCAACCGCGAGCTGCTTTCCATTCCCTTTCCCTATGCCAATTACTTCTGCGGCGTGCCTCCTTGGCAGAACTTTGTGCAATCCTTTTTCGACACCGCCGGGAAAGACGTCATCGACCGCATGATTTCCAAGCTGCGGGAATCGCCGCCGCAGTGGGTGCTTTACCAGCGGCAGTTGGAAAATCTCGCGCGGCATGAGCAGACCTTCAACGGAGGCCGGCCGCTGCCGCAGCGCGCTTTGGACGGCTTCATCAGCAGGAAAATCGCCGATCGGGAATGGCGGATCGTCCATACCGCGGAGTACGGCCCAGGCAACGAATGGATGCTGATCAGCACCCGGTGAGAGCTTGGCATCAGCCCGCCACCTTGACCACTACTTTCCCGAAGTTCTTGCCCTCCTGAAGCAGGGTTAAGCCCTCCGCCACTTGTTCCAGCGGCAGCGTACGGCCAATCACGGGTTTAAGTTTGCCTTCCGCCGCCCCGCGCAGGAGATACTCGATGGCCTTCCGCATCGGCTCCGGGCGCGAGGCCAGCCGGCTTATCCACAGTCCCCATACGCTCTGCGACCGCGAATACAGCTCCCGCGGATCGAACTGCGCCGGCTTTCCACTGGCCGCGCCGTAGAGAATGCAGCGGCCCAGGAACCCCAGGCAGCGAATCGAGCGCGCCGTTTCCTCGCCGCCGCGCATCTCGAAAACCGCGTCCACCCCTTCGCCGCGGGTTTCTTCCCGGATCCGTTGCTGATAATCCTCGCGCGTGTACACGATGCCATGATCCAGGCCCAAGGCCACGACGCCCTGGACCTTGCTTTCGCTGGAAGCGGTGCCGTACATCTCAATGCCGAGCAGCCTGCCGATCTGTACTGCCGCCGTGCCCACTCCGCCGGCCACCGCGTGGATCAGCACGCGCGGGCGGCGTCCACCGGGAAAGCGTAATTCATGGTCCGGTTCGCGCTCCACCAATCCGGCCTCCCAGAAGGCGAAGAATGCGGTCAGAAAGTTGACCGGAAAGGCCGCGGCCTCCTCCGTGGTGAACTGCGGCGGCGCGGGCCATACGCGGGCCGCAGCCGCGGCTATCTGTTCGGCCAGGGCGCCATATTCGCAGTAGCCCATAACGGCTCTTCCGCTGGCGGCCTCGATCCCGGCGAATTCGCGTCCCGGCACGTAGGGCGGTTTCGGACCACCGGCATAATTCCCCCGCATGCCGAGCAGGTCGGCGAAATTCAGCCCCACGGCGTTAACGTGAACCAGCAGTTCTCCGTCCTGCGGTTCGGGCGGCGGAACTTCGCTGAGGTGCAGCACTTCCGGCCCGCCGGCGCGAGTAACGACAATAGCTCTCATGGGCGGATTGTAGCAGTTGAGGCTTGCGCCCTGCTCCGGTTGAACGCCGATCGCTGAGAAGTTGATAGCTTCCTCACAAAACAGGGAACAACCCTGCTCAACCGCCAATCGCCAATGGCCACTGCGGCATCAAGAATGTCACCCCGGTATCTGGCTTGCCAATTGACGAACTTCGCTTAACGCTGCATCTTTGCGGCAGCACTGAAGAATACGCGTGCGCGGTAGTGAGCTGGTGTGACCCACGCGCGCCGTGGGACCTTGCTCGCCGCCACGAACCAAAAACCGTGTCCCGGTCCGGATTCGGCCGGGATGAGCAAGGCCGGCGCGTGTCTCGGGGGAGATTTTCGCCGGCCTTTCCTTTGCCGCCCGCCGCGCGGCTCCCCGTCCGGTGTATACTCACGGAGGCCGGGCCGCTTTCTTTGAAACGCCGGACCCGAGGCCTGGCATCGAATTAAGAGTAGCGCCCCGTTGGGGACCGCGCTGTGATGCGGCGGGTTGGAGGCATGAGTCCCTGCGGGAACATGGCAGTCAAGGAGGTCCCGGCTTGGACTTGGCTATCATACGGATAACATTCATTTTCCTGGTTACGCTCAGTTCTTATGTGCTGCGGCCCTTTGGCCTTCATCCCTGGACCGCCGCGGCGGTAGGCGCGGTCCTCGGCGCGATCATCATCCTGGGCGAGACCCGGGTGCGGCAAATCAGCCTGAAACGGCTCATCGGCGCCGCCATGGGCAGTATCCTGGGCATTATCGGCGCTTACTTGTTCAGCCTGGTGATCCGCGCCACCGTGCCGGAAGCAAAGACAGCGCAGTTTTTGGCTTTGCTGGTAATGATGCTGATGGCCTATATCGGCTTGGCCGTAGGCTCCAGCAAGGGCGAATTGCTCGATCTGACGGCCATGGGCGGCCTTTTCGGCGCCGAGAAGCTGGTCAAGCGGTCAGCCAAGGTGCTTGACACCAGCGTCATTATCGACGGCCGCATCGCCGATATCGCCGAAACCGGCTTTCTGGACGGTCTTCTCGTCATCCCCAATTTCGTATTGCGCGAGTTGCAATTGGTGGCCGACTCCGCTGACTCGCTCAAACGCAACCGGGGCCGGCGCGGGCTGGACATCCTCCAGCGCATCCAGAAGATCGCCTCTCTCCAGGTAGTCATTGTGGATGACGATTACCCGTCGATCCGCGAGGTCGATTTGAAGCTGATCGAACTCGCCAAGCAATATGAGGCCAAAATCGTCACCAACGATTTCAACCTCAACAAGGTGGCGCAGCTCCAGGGCGTCGAAGTGCTCAACATCAACGAACTGGCCAATGCGTTGAAACCGATCGTGCTGCCCGGCGAGTTGATGAAGGTCTTTATCCTCAAAGAAGGCAAGGAATATAACCAGGGCGTCGCCTACCTGGACGACGGCACCATGGTGGTGGTGGACAACGCGCGCAAGATGATCGGCAAGACCATCGATATCGCGGTGACCTCGGTGCTGCAAACCACCGCCGGCAAGATGATCTTCGGGAAATTCGACGAGCGGGGCTCGGTGTCCGCCATGCGCCCCCTCGAGCCCAGCCGGATGCGTCCGAGTGTGGGCGCTCCGCAAGCGCTGGGCGTCCCCGCGCCCTCTTCCGCCGCGGTTCCTTTGGGAGTGGAAAAAGAAGAGTAAGAGTAGAAGCGACTTGAATTTGTGCGCCGTAATTCTATATACTGCGTATCCCCATGAAAGTAATCGTCATCATTCCCGCGGCGGGATTGGGAACGCGCATGATATCGGCGGCCGGCGCGGGCAAAGGTGCGGCCGCCGCCGCTAAAGCCGGCCCATCGAAACAATTTGCGGAACTCGGTGGCGTGCCCATCGTCGTTCACACCCTGCGGAAATTCGTAGCTTCCCCGAGCGTGGCGGAGATTTACGTCGCCGTGCGCGCCGCCGAGGCCGATAACTTCAGGGCGCGCCTGGCCCAGGAAAATTTCAAGATTCCCATCCATTTGGTGGAGGGGGGAGAACACCGGCAGGAGTCGGTCGCCAAGGCGCTGGCCGCAGTGCGGGCCGAGGCCGACGACGTCGTGCTGGTTCACGATGCCGTTCGCCCCTTTGTCGATCAGGAGATCATCGCGCACCTGATTGCCGCCGTCCTCAAACATGGCGCGGCCATTGCCGGCATACCCGCGGTGGACACCATTAAGCTGGTGGACCGCTCCGCCGAAGACTCGCTGATCACCTCCACCGTCCCGCGGGAACGGGCGGTGATGGCGCAAACGCCGCAAGGATTCCGCTTTGGCCTGTTGAAGATGGCCATGGATCAGGCCCTGGAAGATGGCTTTACCGGCACCGACGAGGCTTCCCTGCTGGAACGCTCCGGTCATACCGTCGCGGTGGTGATGGGTTCGCCTCGCAACTTCAAAATTACGGCGCCGGCCGATTTGCAGTTGGCGGAGTTTTATCTTAAGACCAGTGGCTAGGAGTTGGTAGTTAGCAGTTAGGAGACGGCAGCCCAACGCTGGGGGAAATTGTTCGCCGTGGGCTCGTCCGCCTCGGGAACGTACCGGCGCCGGACTCCGGCCGGGCCCTCAGCTACTAACTGCAAAACGCCGGCTGCCAGGTTCAACGATGCGTATTGGATACGGGTGGGACTCACACAAGTTTAAGCGCGGCCTGCCGCTGAAAATTGGCGGGGTGAAATTGCCGCATCCCAGCGGCTTGGCAGGACATTCCGACGGCGACATCCTGTTGCACGCGCTGACCGATGCTTTGCTCGGCGCCGTCGCTGCCGGCGACATTGGCAGCTACTTTCCCCCTTCCGACCCCAAGTGGAAGGGCGCCGACTCCAGCCTGTTTGTGGCCGAGGCCTTGAAGCAGGTGCAGCAGCGGGGGTTCTCCATAGCCAATGTGGATTCCACCCTGATTCTGGCGACTCCCCAAATTGGCCCGCACGCGTCCGCTATCCAGCAGCGCGTGGCGGAGTTGTTGGGCATTTCCGTCTCCGCGGTAGGGATTAAGGCGAAAACCCCCGAAGGCATGGGAACCCCCCACGCCGCCAGCGCCCACGTGGTGGTGCTGCTGCTCAAGCGGGCTGCCGATTTTGACGCCGCCATGGAAACCGCTACTGCTATTCCCCAGCCGGTGATCGACAGAATCGTCGAGAAAACCTTGGAGGGCGTTCCTCTCGCCCAACCCAAGCCCCTGGCTAAACCGGCGCACAAGCGTTAGTTGTACTTTCCGGCCGGAGGGCGGCCGTCTTCAATGCACATGGGGGCTCTGGGCGGGATTTTGCGCCTGAGTGCCGCTCCGGCTCGCCTTTTGCACCTGGACGTTGAAGTCTGCCGGCGCCTCCCGCGGCGGATAGCATTGCCGGTTGTCGCATGCCTGATACTTCAAGAAGCCGTGCACGCGGTACATCCCGGGGGTTACCGTGCCGGTGGGGATAACCAGCGCCGAAATGCGGAAATCGCCGGCGTACACGTTGAGCTTCTCGCCCGGAAGGAAGTCGAAGGTCATATCCATGCCGGGCGGGTAATCGATGCGGCCGACCATGATGTTGGTCGGCGGATGCAGCTTCAGCGTGGTAGGCACCAGAAGCTCGTCGTGGGGATGGCTGGAATTGATATGGAAGCCCGGGGAGACGCGGAAGTCCAGATCAACCTTCGCGGACTTACCCGGAAGCACCTTGACGGGCGGCACTGGAGCAAAGCTGACGGAAGGCGCTTTCACCGCAAACCCGTTGTTGTCGCCGGTTCCTGCCGCCACCGCACACGCGCCCAGCAGCCAAAGTAAGCAACCGGCCAAGCCCCTCATCAGCGCCCTCCTCTTTGGGCTGCCTGCTCCATGGCCGCCGCTCCTGCCCGCAACGCCAACTTGACATTGTCTTCGATATCGGCGCGGCTGGGCTCCCCGATGGCGCGGGCCACCACCCGGCCGTCACGCCCCACGTAAAAGGTGGTGGGTAATCCTTCCACCCCGCCGTAAGCTTCGGCTACGTCCTCCGTGCCTTGGAGCACCGGATAGTTGATTTTCATTTTATCGGCGAATTTCAGAATCACGTCCTTGCCGGCATCGTCCATGGCCACTCCGAGCACTTGCAGGCCCTGCGGGCCATAGTGGTTCTGGAATTCCACGAACCAGGGAATCTCGGCCTTGCAAGGCGGACACCACGTCGCCCAAAAATTCAGGGCCACCGCCTTGCCGTGGAAGTCCGAAAGCCGCACATTCTTGCCGGTACGAAGATCGGTCAGCGTGAAATCCGGGGCCAACTGGCCGCGCACGCTGGCAATGCTGCCGCCCAGGGAAGCCATGGCGCCGGCACGCCGGGCATGATGCACCGCTATTCCGGCCATGCCGGCAACCAGAAGCGCCAGCGCCGCCGCCGTCAGTATATTTTGCTTCACCGGACCCTCATCGCTACCTTGAGAACCAATTCAGGAAGTTCAAGGAGCTCGCTAAGACCGTAAAATGCCGCGTCAATACCAGCACCCCAATCGCCATCAATAAGACGCCGCTGCCTACCTCGACGGCGTGCAGATGCCGGCGAAAACGGCCGTAAAACCTCAAAAAACGCTCAATGCCCAAGGCGGTCAGCAGGAAAGGGACGGCCAACCCCACCGAGTAAACGCCCAGCAACAGCGTTCCCTTCAGTACCGTCTCCTCCGCGGCGGCAAAGGTGAGAATCGTCGCCAGGATGGGACCGATACACGGAGTCCACCCAAAGGCAAACGCGAAACCCACCACGAAGGCGCCCCAACCTGACGCACCCCCCTTCACCTGATGCATACGCTTGTCTGCGTACAGCACCTTAATCCGCCAAATGCCCGTCAGGTGCAGCCCGAAGACCACAATCACCAACCCCGCCATCCAGGTCAGCACCTTGTGGTACTCGTGCGTAATCCGGCCCACGCCGGTGGCCGCCGCGCCCAGCAAAATGAAGACGATGCTGAAGCCCAAAACAAACCACAGCGAACTCAGCATCACCCGCTTCAGGATTCGCGGTTCATCCGTCTGCAGGGCTTCAATACTGCTGCCCGAGATCAGCGACACGTAACCCGGCACCAAGGGCAGCACACAGGGCGAAAGGAAGGACAACACCCCGGCAAAGAACGCGGCAATCGGCAGCGGCCATCCGGACATCACCTGCTATTTTACTGCGTTAGAGCCGCAGTCCGATCCAGCCTTCGGCCACCACAATGGAATTGCCCGGATTGTGCGGATCGTACTTGACCGAAGCGGGCAGCCCGATGCGGCAGGCATCGATATCGAAGGGCTGCCGCAGGTGGGCGACGTCTTGTGCGCACTGATAGCTCACCCCGCCCACATGGTATTTGTAAATCAGCAACTGTCCGGGGGGAGCGCCGCCGGCTTCGTGGACGTCGATCACGGTGCCGTCGGTGATCCGCCCCGTTTCTTTCAGGAACTGACGGCGTTCGTACTCGCGCTGTTCCGGCGTTTTGCGGTGCGAGCGCGCCCAAGAAACCGCCCCCGCGGCAGCTCCTGCCGCAGCGCCGCCGAGCAGCCAAGCATAGAGTCGAAACTGGTTCATGGGACCAAAGCTGGTTCTCTGCTGCCCGCCGGCCAACCGCGGGCGGCGTTCGGCCGCGATGCAAGCCGCCGGCGGGAGCACAAGTCACCCGCCACGTTCGAGTTTAGCGCATGCCTCTGCGCTTTGCCGAGGTCAGGCACAGCGCCCGCTCTCGGCGGTCATCTGTGCTTCGGCCGCCAGGCGAACGCGGTCCAGCGTGGCCTGCATTTGCGCGTGATACTCCTGCATCTGCCCGCTGCTGATGCCGCCGGGCACATGGATCAGCGAGCCAATCTTGAGCAGCGCCCGCGAAAAGGGTTTGGGAATCATGAACCCGTCCCAGGATTTCAGCACCCAGGCCTTTTCCACGGCGATGTGAAAGCAGTAAATGGGCACGCCCGCATGGCGCGCCAAAAGAACGGGGCCGGGCTTGGCCACGTAGCGCGGGCCGCGGGGCCCATCGATGGTGAAAGCCACTGTATGCCCTTGCTCGAGAACTTTGCGCATGGCCAGCAGCGCCCGCACGCCGCCGCGGGAACTCGAACCGCGCACCGCCAGGAAGCCAAAGCGCTCGATAATGCGGGCGATGCATTCTCCGTCGAAACTGCTGCTGGTCATCACGGCAATGGCGCGGCGCCGGTACCAGTACATTGCCGGAATGATGCAGCGGTGCCAGAAAACGCAGACCCCGCGAAATCGCTCGGAAGGCGGGCCGCCTTCCTCAATGGAAACCTGCCAGCGCAAGGTGGGACCGATCAGCCGCACGGCCAGACCGCCCAGACCACTGACGAAGAACAGCCCCAACCGCTGGGCGAAGGTCAGCGGGGGGGCCGAGGTTTTTTGGTCCGCGCCGGCCGTGGTGCCAGGAGTAGCCACAGTGATAATTCGGTTTTTACGCGCTCCACCGGCGGAATATCAGGCAGCCATTGGTGCCGCCGAAGCCAAAGGAATTCGACATGCCATATTCCAGGTCTCTGACCGGCCGGGCCTTGTGCGGCACGTAGTCGAGGTCGCAGCCCTCGCCCGGATGATCCAGGTTGATGGTGGGCGGCACCACTTGATCGCGCAGAGCCAGCACGGTGAAAGCGGCTTCGATGCCTCCGGTCCCGCCCAGCACGTGCCCGGTCATGGACTTGCTGGAGCTCACCGGCAGCTTGTAGGCGTGGCCTCCAAAAGCGCGCTTGATCGCTTCCGTTTCCAGCTTGTCGCCCAAGTCGGTCGAAGTGCCGTGCGCATTGATATAGCCCATCTGCTCCGGCTGAATTTTGGCGTCCCGCATGGCGTTCATCATCACCCGGTAGCCGCCCTCGCCATGCTCGGCGGGCGCCGTGATGTGATACGCATCGGCGCTCATGCCGTAGCCGACGATTTCCGCCAGAATGTTGGCGCCCCGGGCCCGGGCGCGCTCGAGTTCTTCCATCACCATGACGCCCGCGCCTTCGCCGATCACGAAGCCGTCGCGCTCCCGGTCCCAGGGCCGGCTGGCTTTTTCCGGTTCGCTGTTGCGCTGCGAGAGCGCCCGCATGGCGGCAAATCCGCCGACCCCCATGGGGGTGATCGCGGCTTCGGTGCCGCCGGCGATCATGACGTCGGCGTCGCACCGGCTGATGATCTTGAAAGCGTCGCCCACGGAATGCGCGCTGCTGGTGCAGGCCGTACACGCCGCTTCATTAGGCCCTTTGGCGCCGTACCGTATGCTGACGTAACCGGCCGCAAGATTGACGATGGTCGCGGGGATAAAGAACGGCGAGATTTTGCGCGGACCGCCCTGCAGCAGATTGTTGTGCTCGCGCTCGATGACGTCGAACCCGCCAATGCCGGAGGAGATGTGGACCCCCACGCGGGTGGCGTCTTCGCTCTCCATCCTCAGGCCGGACGCACGCACCGCTTCCTCGCTCGCGGCCAGCGCCAGATGGATGAAACGGCCCATCTTGCGCACATCCTTTTTGTCCACGAAGTTCAGGGGATCGAAATTCTTGACCTCGCCCGCGATCCGGGAGTTGAACTGGGCAGCATCAAAATGGGTTATGGGCCCCACGCCGCTCTTGCCCGCCAGCAGGTTCCGCCATACCTCGCTGGTGGTGTTGCCGATGGCGCAGATCAGACCGATACCGGTGATAACGACGCGGCGCGCCAATGCTACTTGGCCCCTTTTACGTTCTTGCCGATGTAATCAACAGCGTCCTTGACGGTGCGAATCTTTTCCGCCTCTTCGTCCGCAATCTCAATATCGAACGCTTCCTCAAAGGCCATGACCAATTCGACCGTATCTAGCGAGTCGGCCCCCAGGTCGTCCACGAAACTGGCGTTGGCAGTCACTTCGCTTTCCTCGACCCCCAACTGCTCCACAATAATCTGCTTCACCCGTTCTTCAACTGAAGACATGTGGCTTCCCTCTCATTAACCTGCTGGAGATGACCCTCCCTCGCGCTCCCTTCCGCTTTCCCGAAGCTGGTGGGCGCGGTTCGGGGGAACCGCTACTTATTTACCTTGGCGTTCTTCCCAATATAATCGACGGCGTCCTGAACGGTGCGAATCTTTTCGGCATCCTCATCGGGGATTTCCATATCGAATGCCTCTTCGAAAGCCATCACCAGTTCCACCTGGTCCAGCGAGTCGGCGCCCAAATCATCCACAAAAGATGCTTTCGCGGAGACCTCCCCTTCTTCCACCCCCAACTGCTCGACGATGATCTGCTTGATTTTCTCCTCAACTGCTGCCATCTGGTTCACGCCTCCTCAAAATTTCTTCGCCTTAGTTGCAGTGTACTTGTGCCCGGAAAAATCTGTAAAGACAAGAGGCACGCGAATTGTCATCCTACCTGTCCAAACGTATCGGGTCAATTCCCCTCACCCGCCGCCCCCTGCCCCAACCCGGGGCCGGGCTCCCCGCAGCCGGAAAGCCACCGCCGGCCTGCTTGCTGCCCGAGGCCGGATTGCTGCCGGCGTCATGCTTCCAGGCATCCTGGACCGATGGCCGCGCCCACCGCCAACCCCGCCGCACCAACCATTAGGCCCGCAAGAAATTTCTGCGTGCCGGCTCCTTCCGAAGTTTGCCGTTTACAGTTTACCGTTTGCCGCCCAAAAAGGACGCGAAACGGTAAACTGTAAACTTCCATGCGAGCCGTAGTGCAGCGCGTAAGCCGGGCCCGAGTGACGGTCAACGGCGCCCGGGCGGGCGAGATTGGCGAAGGGTTGCTGGTCTTGCTGGGCGTGGGCCGGCGCGATACCGAAGCCGACGCCGCGTACCTGGCCGCAAAAGTGGCCGGGTTGCGAATCTTCCATGATGACGAGGGCAAGATGAACCGCTCGGCCGCCGAAAACGGCGCCGCCGTGCTCGTGGTCTCGCAATTCACTCTTTTTGGCGATGTGCGCCGCGGCAAGCGTCCTTCGTTCGACGAGGCCGCCCGGCCGGAAGACGCCCGCCGGCTTTACGAATGCTTTGTCGCCAACATCCGTGCGGCGGGATTGCCCTGCGAGACCGGCCGCTTTCAGGAGATGATGTCGGTCGAACTGGTCAACGAAGGGCCGGTGACCATCCTGCTGGATTCGGAGAAGCGGTTTTAATCAACCACGCTTCGAGTTCATCCAGCGCCCGCGCGCACTGCCGGCGATGACGCTCGGCACGGCCGCGGAGTCGTTCCGCTAAAACCGGCAACAGATCGAAGGTAATATTGGCCGGCTGAAAGTTTTTCGGGTCGGCGCCCGTAAGGTAATGCGCCAGAGAACCCAAGGCGGTGGCCCGTGGCGGCGCCTGCGGCGCTCTTCCCTGGGCCAGCGCGGCTGCGTGTATGCCCGCCATCAGCCCGCCGGCAATGGATTCCACGTAGCCTTCCACCCCGGAAATCTGCCCGGCAAACAATACCTGGGGGAAAGCCCGCATTTGCAGCGTTTCCGTCAACAGCCGCGGCGAGTTGATGTAGGTGTTGCGGTGGATCTGGCCGAAACGCAGGAACCGCGCGTTCTCCAGGCCGGGAATGAGCCGTAAGACGCGCTCCTGTTCGCTGAATTTGAGATGGTTCTGGAAGCCCACCAGGTTATAGCTTTCCGCCCGCAGGTTCTCCTGCCGTAATTGCACTACCGCCCAAGGGATTTTTCCGGTGCGGGGATCGGGCAAGCCCACCGGCTTCATAGGGCCAAAACGCAGGGTATCGCGGCCCCGGCGGGCGATCTCCTCGATCGGCAAACAACCTTCAAAGTAATTGAGCTTCTCCCATTCGCGCTGCTCCACGGCGGCGGCGGAGAGCAGCGCCTCATAGAAGCGGTCGTACTCCTCCCTGGTCATGGGACAGTTGAGGTAATCGGCCGATCCTTTGCCGTAGCGCGCCGCCCAATATACCCGGCCGCGGTCGATGGAATCAGCTTCCACGACCGGAGCAATGGAATCATAGAAGTAAAGGTGCGGCGCACCGGCCGCCGCAGCCGCCGTTTCCCGCGTATCTGCAGACGGGGAGGCCAAGCCGGCGGCCGCGCTAAGCCGCGCGATCTCCGCCGCCAGCGCCTCGGAAGTCAGCGGTCCGCTGGCGATCACCGTAAGCGAATGCAGTTCGTCAATCTGCGTGGTTTCTTCCCGGCGGACCGTGATGAGGGGTTCACGCGCAATCGCTTCGCTCACCTGCCGGGCAAAAGCACGGCGGTCGACCGCCAGGGCATGGCCCGCCGGCACGGCGTTCTGGCGGGCGGCCTGCATTAACAGCGAACCGGCCCGCCGCAGTTCCTCTTTCAACAGCCAGGGAGCGGTGTTCTCGGTCTCCGACTTCAACGAATTGGAACATACCAGTTCGGCAAAATCGCCGGTCTGATGCGCCGGCGTGGGATGCACCGGGCGCATTTCGCACAGTTCCACCCGTACTCCCCGGCGGGCGCACTGCCAGGCCGCTTCGCTTCCCGCCAGTCCCGCACCGATAATCCTCACCGAGCAGCTCATACCTGCCGCCCCAACAAACTGCAAAGCCTTGGCCGCAGATCAACCCCGATGAACGCCGTTCAATACCGGTCGGGAACACCGTTTGCCGTTCTTCCCTTCCCTTTGCATTTGTTTGCCTGCTAACCAGCGGCTCGAACGGCGGAGCCCCGCTCGCATCTGCGTTGATTTGCGTTCCTCTGCGGCTAAGATTTCTTGCTTTTGGCCAGCTTTTCCAGCGCCTCGCCTTCTATGCGCATGGTCAGCCATTCGTTCATCACTTTGGCGCCCAGCGACTTGTAGAACTCGATGGCCGGGGTGTTCCAGTCGAGCACCTGCCACTGGTAGCGTCCGCAATTCTCCCGCACGGCAATCTGCGCCACGTGCACCAGCAGCGCTTTCCCGATTCCCCGGCCGCGAAATTGCGGCCGCACAAACAAATCCTCCAGGTAAAGGCCGGGGCGTCCCTGCCAGGTCGAGTAGTTGTAAAAGAACAGCGCGAAGCCGGCCGGTTGGCCGTCCCACTCGGCGAGCACGCAGCGGAATTTCGGATCTGGTCCCCAGCCGTCGCGGCGCAGGTCTTCCGCCGTGGCCACGGCCGCCTGCGGTGCGCGTTCGTACTCGGCCAGCCCGCGAATGAGTTCCAGAATCACGGAAATGTCTTCCGCGTTTGCGGGACGGATAGTCAGCATAGGCCAGGCATCATCGGCGAAGCAGTGGATGCTCTCATTGTAAACTGTCTTTTTGACCTGAAAGCGAGGGTGTATGCGTTTGCGTTGCGTTCTCCCGTTCGTGCTGCCGCTTTTTGCGGCTGCGCTTCTGCCGGCACAAGCGGCCCCGCCCACCGCGCCGCTGGCCCAGGAGCCGCCGCCGTTCAGCGCCGGCGAGCTGACGCCGGCGGTGAATCCCTGCACCAACTTCTACCAGTTTGTGTGCCGCAAATGGCTGGCGGCAAATCCGGTTCCAGGGGACCAGTCGAGGTGGGGACGCTTCAGCGAACTCGCCGAACGCAACCGTTTGGTGCTGCGCGGCATACTCGAGCAGGCGTCGGTTCCCGGCCCCGAGCGCGATGCCGTGAGCCAGAAAATCGGAGACTATTACGCCTCCTGCATGGACGAGAAGGCCATCAACCAGAAAGGTTTGGCCCCCCTGCAGCCCGAACTCGACCGCATTGCCGCGCTGAAGGATCAGGACGCACTGAGCGAAGAATTCGGTCACTTGCAGCGCATTGGCGTGGATGCCGCCTTCCATTTCAGCAGTGATCAGGACTACAAGGACTCGACCAAAGTCATCGCGGAAGCCGATCAGGCCGGTCTGGGCCTGCCGGAACGCGATTACTACTTCCGCAGTGACGCCAAGTCCGTGGAGCTGCGCCAGGCTTACGTCGCGCATGTGAAAAATATGTTTGTCCTGCTGGGCGAGCCGCCGGCCCAGGCCGCCAGGGACGCCGCCACCGTAATGCAGATGGAAACCGCGCTGGCCCAAGCCTCCATGGACGTGGTCGCGCGCCGTGATCCGGAGAACGTGTATCACAAGATGACGCTGGAGGAGTTGGCCAGGATTTCCCCCGCTATCTCCTGGAACCGCTACTTGCTGGCGGTGGACGCGCCTCCGCTCCAAAGTTTGAACGTGGCCGCCCCGGAATTCTTCAAGGGCATGCAGGCGCTGCTGGCTGCGCAATCCTTGGAGAACTGGAAGACCTATCTGCGCTGGCATCTCGTACACGCGGCTGCGGCCGGGTTGCCGCGGAGCTTCGTCGAGGAGAACTTCGATTTCTATGGCAAGACGCTGACCGGGCAAAAAGAGCTGCGGCCGCGGTGGAAGCGGTGCGTGCGTTATACCGACGACGATTTGGGCGAAGCGTTGGGACAGTCGTACGTGACGGAAAACTTCGGCCCCGATGGCAAGGAGCGCACGCTGCATATGGTGCGCGAGCTGGAACAGGCATTGCGCGAAGATCTCGAGCAAGTGCCGTGGATGACGCCCGAAACCCGCAAGCAGGCCTTGATCAAGCTGGATAAGATCGCCAACAAGATCGGCTATCCCGACCATTGGCGCGACTATTCGAAGCTGGAGATCGTGCGCGGCGACGCTTTGGGCAACAGCTTCCGGGCCAACCGCTTTGAGTTCAACCGGCAGTTGGCGAAGATCGGCAAGCCCGTGGACCGCCAGGAATGGAGCATGACGCCGCCCACCGTCAACGCCTACTACGATCCGCAGTTGAACGACATCAACTTTCCCGCCGGCATCCTGCAGCCTCCCTTCTTTGATAAGCGCCTGGACGATGCCATGAATTTCGGCGCGATTGGCGCCGTCATCGGCCACGAGTTGACCCACGGCTTCGACGATCAGGGCCGGGAATTCGACGCTGACGGGAACTTGCGCGACTGGTGGACCGCGGCGGACGCCCGTGAGTTCGGCCAGCGCACGCAATGTCTGGTGGACGAGTACTCGCATTTCACCGCCGTGGATGACGTTCACCTGAACGGCAAGTTGACCCTCGGCGAAAATACCGCCGACAACGGCGGCTTGCGCATCGCCCTCATGGCGCTGCAGGACGAATTGCGCGGCCAGAAAGAGAATCGGATCGACGGCTTTACGCCCGAACAGCGCCTGTTGATCGGCTGGGGCCGGATTTGGTGCGAGAATGACACCGCGGAATCCTTGCGCATGGACGCTCAGACCGATCCCCATTCGCCGCCGCCGGACCGCGTCAATGGCGTGGTCTCGAATATGCCGGAGTTCCAGAAGGCCTTCGGCTGCGAAGCCGGAGACCCCATGGTAAGGAAAGATGCTTGCCGCGTTTGGTAGCTGGTAGCTAGGGGCCGGGAGCTGGTAGCTAGGGGCTAGTAGCTAGGAGCCGGGAAACCCGGGACTGGGATGATTTGATGAGCGTTGCCCGGTTCATTTCCGGCCACAGTGTTCCAGGTCTGGCAAATTTTATGCGCCCTGCGTGAGCGGGCCCCTAGCTACCAGCTACTAGCTACTAACTACTAACCCCGCCTGTTCATGCGCGTGGTAGGAGGAGCGCACCAGCGGGCCGGCTTCCACGTGGCGGAATCCCAGGCTTAGCGCTTCCGCTTTCATCATGCGAAATTCTTCCGGCGTATAAAAACGCGCAATCGGCAGGTGGTGGCGGGAAGGCCGCAAATACTGGCCCACGGTGAGAATATCGACTTCACTCGCGGCCAGATCGCGAAATACTTCGAGCAATTCGTCCATGGTCTCGCCGAGGCCGGCCATCACTCCCGATTTGCTGACCATCTGCGGAGACCACTGCTTGACATTAGCCAGCAATTTCAAGCTCCGCTCGTAGCGGGCTCCGGAACGCGCCACGCGGTACAGGCGCGGCACCGTCTCCAGATTGTGGTTCAAGACGTCGGGACGCGCTTCCAGCACCACTTGCAGGCAATCGTCGTGGCCCTGAAAATCGGGGATCAGCACTTCCACCTTGCACTGCGGACGCCGGCGGCGGATTTCCGCGATCGTGTTCGCGAAAATTCGGGCGCCGCCGCGGTTGTCGTCGTCGCGGTTGACGCTGGTTACTACGGCATAGTTCAGGCCCAGGACCGCCACCGCCTCCGCTACCCGGCGCGGTTCGTCTTCATCGATGGGCTGCGGGCGGCCTTTGGGCACGGCGCAAAAACCACAGCGCCGCGTGCAAATATCCCCCAGCAGCATAAACGTCGCCGTGCGCTGGTTCCAGCACTCGCCGATGTTGGGACATTGCGCCGATTCGCACACGGTGTGCAACGCCAAGCCCCGCGCCAGCCCCTTGAGCGCATGATAGTTTTCCCCCACGGGAGCGCGCGCCTTGATCCAGGCGGGTTTGCGCGGCGGACGCAAAACGGTTTCGATTTGCACCAGTTCCATACCCATCGGAATCACTATTCTACGATGCCGCGGACGGCCCCACGGTTCCAAAGAAGCAAAACCTGCGCCGCCCGCGCAGTGCTAGAATTTCGCGGAGGAGGCAGCATGAAACGCAAGACCATGGTTGGCGCGGTGGTGGTGGTAGCAACGCTTGTCCTGCTGGCGCTGCTGGTTCCTCTATTCCTAAACGCCGAGCGCTTTCGCCCGGCGATCGAGAGCCGGCTGAAGGCCGCATTGGGCCGCGAAGTGCGCATTGGCAAGCTTCGCTTTTCCCTGCTGGCGGGCGGTTTGGGCGCCGACGACATTGCCGTCGCCGACGATCCCGCGTTTGCCACGCAACCTTTCGTTACGGCCAAGGGGCTGGACGTCAATGTCGAGTTGCTGCCCATGCTGCTGCACCGTGAAGTGCATATCAATTCCTTGACCGTGCGCCAGCCCCAAGTAACGCTCATACGCTCCGGCGGGCGCTGGAACGTTTCTGCAATGGGAGCGCCGGCGGCGCCCGGCGGCAGCGGAACTCCGGGCGGGACTTCCAATCCGGTCCTGGCGCTCACCCTGAAGGAATTCACGCTGGCCGGCGGCCAGCTTACGATTCAGCAGCCCGGCAGTACTGCGGTCTTTTCCGATTTGAACATCAAAGCCTCTAACTTGTCGCCGGGAAGCGTTTTTCCTGTGTCGCTCGACTTGAAGCTGCCCGGCAACGGGAAATTGTCGTTGCAAGGAAAGGCCGGACCAATGCCGGCGGGCAACCTGGCTGAAATGCCCGTTCAGGCGGCGTTGAAGATCGAGAACCTCGACCCGGCAGCTTATGCGGGCGGCAATGCCGGCTTCGGCGGTTCCGCGGCTCTGCAAGCGGCGTTCCGCTGCGATGGCCGCGTGGCGCACCTGGAGGGCTCCAGCAGCGTAAAGAGTTTGACACTGGCGAAGGGCGGCGTGCCCTTGCCCGATCCCGTTGCCTCCGACTTTGCCGCCGATTACGATTTGACGTCGGAAAGCGGGACGCTCACTCGCGCCGATCTTCGCCTGGGCAAAAGCGCGGTACGGATGACCGGCAGCTTTCGCACCAGCGGCAGCACAACCGAGCTGAACCTGGTTCTTGCGGCCCCGGCCATCGAAGCCGCCGATGTGGAACGGATACTTAAGGCCATGGCTGTGGTGTTGCCGGGAGGCACTGCGTTGCAGGGCGGAACAGCGAGCGCCAACTTGGCCATCTCCGGCCCTACCAATGCGCTGGTCATCACCGGACCATTACACGTTCAGAACCTTACCATTACCGGGTTCAATCTCGGTTCAAATCTGAAGGCAGTGGCGGCGCTGGCCGGAATCAACACCGGACCACAAACCGTCGTGCAATCGCTCGACGCCAAGGCGCGGGTAGCGCCGGAAGGAACGCGGATCGATGATCTGAATGTTGTGGTGAGCGGGGTGGGAACGCTAACCGGCTCGGGCGTTATCGATGCCCGGAAGAACCTCGACTTCCATTTAGTCGTCCGTATGAACCAGAGCAACAGCGGTCTGGGTGGACTGATGAAGCGTGCTGGAATTGCGAACCTCATGACCGTTCCCGTGCACGTTGAGGGGACCACGGATCATCCCAGATTCATGCCCGATGCCGGCCAGCTCTTTCGTTCTCAGAAGGGCGCCGCCTCCGGTCAGGCACAGCCGCGGAACCCGGCGGGCAACGTTTTGAATCAACTGTTCAAGAAGAAGAGGTGAGAAGCCCAGCCGCTGATTGGTGCGAAGGTGCGCAGTTAACACCTAAGAAAACCAGCCCTCATTCGATCGGCGTTTCTCAGCGTCAATCTGCGGCAGGGTTTTCTGCGATCTCTGCGATTGCCGGCCGCAGGCACGTGTTGGGCGGGCGACGGGCGGCGCGAGACGCGGGGCGGGAAACGGGGGACGGGAGACGGTATTACTGCAGCCAAGGGCCGCGGTGTTCGCCGTTGCCCTTGCCGCTGTCCGGCTTCTGATCGCGGAAGTTGCCGTGCTCATCGAAGTACCGCGCGCGATCGAAGTTGCGGCCCTCTTGCTTCCGCATGTAAACCTCGAACTTGCGCGCGGCCCGCCGCCGCCGCCAGCGGTAATAGGAATTGCGCAGGCCGAAGTAGCTTTCCGAAAAAGAAAAACCGAGACCGCGGCCCGGGACCAGGCGAACATAAATCCAGCCAAACAGCGCGCCTCCCAGGTGGGCGATGTAGGCCACCGATTCTCCCCGGCTGGCCCCCTGCAGCGCTCCGGCCACCGCCAGGAAGATCCAAATGCCCACCAGATACTTGGCCCTAATGGTGAAAGGCAAGGGGAAGATCATGAACTGCTGGTCGCCATGCAATACCGCAAACACCACCATCACGGCGAAGACGGCGCCGGAAGCGCCCAGCGTGGCCGTCCGCGGACCGATGCCAAGAAAATAAAACATTGGCGCCGTGCCCAGATAGGCCACCGCTATGGTGGTCAGCGCCGCACCCACCGCACCAAAGAAATACAATTCCAGAAACCGTTTCGCACCCCACTCCAATTCCAGGGTGGCGCCGAACATCCACAGGCCGAGCATGTTGAAGAGAATGTGAAGCACTCCGGAGTGAAAGAAAGCGTAAGTCACTACCTGCCAAAAGCACCCGCTTATCACCAATGCCGGCCGCAGCCAGAAAAGGCTCTTGAGAATCATCCCCACGCCGGGCGCCAGCCCGTCGATCAGCAACATAAGCAAGAAAACCGCCGTGTTCGCGATGATCAGCCGCTTGAGGGCGCGCGTGAACGGCGGGAAGCTCAAGGAAAAACCGCTGCCGTACGAACCCCGGTTATATGGACTCATAATTTCTCAATTCCCTGCTTGCCCACGCCGGCAGTTCACATTGTACAGTCTAAGGTTCGCCCGCCAGAACCTGATGGCCCGGCGGCAAAGCGTAAACTGTAAGCTATAAATCGGGCCCTGGTGAAACGCGGGGCAACCGCCCCGGTGGAGAATACCATCCGCTTTGGGCAAAGCGGCAAAAGCGGGACCGGCCGGTGCGGCAAGGTATCCTGGAACCGGAGAGGGTCCCGCAACCAGCTTGACGCTGGCGGCAGGAGATTTTAAATAATAGCAGCACATGAGTTCTGCGCGTTTTCGCGTCCCCGGGGATACGGGAGCGGGCAATCCTTCGAGGATCCAAGGACGCGCGGCCAGCGCTCGCCGAGGTTATTTATGATTCTGTGTCCGGAATGTGAAACCGATCTCGACATCGCAGAAGATGAGATCGACGAGGGCGAGATTGTCTCCTGCCCGGAATGTGGCACCGACTTTGAGGTCATTACGGTCAATCCCCTGGAATTGCGCCCGCTGGCAGAGGATGTGGACGAACCGGAAGAAGGTGAAGACGATGAAGAATGAGCGCACGGCAAAATGGGAGCCGGCAGCGGGGCATCATCGAATGGCCGCCATCCTGCTGGCTCTTCTCCTGGCGGCGGGCGGCATGGCATCGCTCGCTGCGGCGGAGAAGCAGCCGCAGTTGCGCGAGCTTACCGGCTTGGTGACCGACCACAACGACGCGCCGCTCGACAAGGCCATTGTTTATCTGAAAAACAGCCGCACGCTGGTAGTGAAGACGTTTATTACCGGAGAGGACGGCAAGTACCGTTTTCCTTCTCTGGCCCAGAACACCGATTACCAGGTTTGGGCCGAACGCCGGGGCAAGAAGAGCGACACCAAAACTCTCAGCTCCTTCGATTCCCGCGCTCAGGTGAGCATTCACCTCCGGATCGACACCACCAAGTAGTCTTCCGATTGGGCCATGGAATCATGGTGCGCGCGGGCCAGCTTCTGCCTTGCAATCCCTGGCCCCAGACCTTCTTCCCGGCTTACGGTTGATCTGCTCCGCTTACTGAATGTCGCCCCTATCGGGGTTGTAATAGAACCGGCAACGCAACGCCAAGTAGGGACCGCCAAAATCAGCCGGCAGCGGAGGAAAGGGATTGGAATAGGCGATGCCGCCGTAAGCGCCGCGGTCGAGCGCTTCATCGCCGGATCTGCCGGTAACCTGTAATCCCCGCACGCTCCCGTCTTTCATAATGGCGAATTCAATGATCACCAGCCCTTTCTTGGCCAGCGGCGGCATAGCGGCAGGGGGCATCACCGCGAACCAGTGGACATAAATGTCCTGCCGGATACGGGCCAGATAAGGTCCGAAATCCACGCCCATGGTGTCGCTGAGAATATCGAGGTCCCCCATCCTGGCGGTTGGCGCGGCGCCGCTGCCCAAGCCGTAATCACCCCCGCCGCCGCTGAACTTGGTTCCCCGTCCAGCGGTTGAGGCGCGCGCCGCCTGCTGAATGGCCTGGCCTGGAGACAGCGCATTTTCGAAGACCGAACGCCTCGCCTCCGGCGGGGCCTCAAGCCGGGCCTGCATCTGCTCATCAGAGTCGCCGGAAGACGTTGCAGCTCGCTGGCGGGGCTGGGCCTGCGCCATCTGCGGCGCCGGGGGCAGCGCGGCCATGCCCCCTGGAGGACCGGGAGGCCGGAAGTCGCGGAGCTCCTCCAGCGTCTTGCGGTCCAGGATCGGTTGTCTGCTGGTGGCTATCCGGTTCTTATCCGAGATGCGGTCGGTCTTGGGCGCTTTGTTGACCCTCTGCCGGTCGGGCGACATGTCCACGTACGTCAGTTCGTTGCCACGCATCAAGTCTTCGGCCGTATGCACGGGAATCGGCTTCGGAAAAAGCGAGGAAGCCCATTTGGGCGAGGTCAACAGGGCAATCGCCAGCACCAGGTGGAACACCAGCGACATCCAGAAGGCTTCCCGCAGGCGCGAACGCGCCAAGTCATCCTCAAGCTGGATTACCAGGACGGGGACACCTTCGATCACGCCCCCACTCTGCTCGGCGGGGACCGGCGGGATTTCCGTAGTAGCCATCAATCTTCGCTAACTCTTTGCCCCCTCCGATCTTTGGTCCCTCTCACTCAACGGGATGCAGGATGCGGCGGAAAGTTTACTCTATTGTAACTAGATTTTCGCAAACCTTTCCTCAATCCGCGCTAAAACTTACTGAGGTTTAACCCTGTATGCCGGAAGTGGTTTGTAAAGAAGTGTATCCAGACCATCGTCTGCCGGCCGCCCACGGTAAGCCGGGACTGGCCGCCTGACCGGCCAAAAGCCGCCGCATGCGGTTAGTGCGCTTGGCTCACCGGGCTTTTCCTTCTTCCGGCGAACCCGGCGTTCTTCGCATCCTTTTCCGTGGCCTGCGCTTTAGGCCTTCTGGCCGGCGGCCGGCTGCTGCAACAAAGATTCCAGATTTACGCGGCGGGAGTGTTGGGCGATGGCAGCCAGTATGTCCAGCGCGACCGCCAAGGCGCGCCGGCCATCTTCCAGCGGCACCAGCGGCTTGGCGCGGCGTCTTACCGCATCGAGAAAGCTGCGCAGTTCTGCCGCCAACGGCTCTTGCGGTTCCACTGCGGGCTTAAGCGGCTTGATGAGCGCGCCCAGCGCGCCCGGAGCGGTCCCGCCTCCGCCCGCCAGGAGCGTTGTTCCCCCCGGGCGGTTCGCCAACCCCGCCATGGCCGCTTCCGCCATGTCCACGCTGAACACCAGCACATCCTGGCGCGTGTAATCGACCGAAATGTACTGCCGCGGCTGAAAGAAGCGCAGCTTGCGCACCCGCTCGGTAGACACCCGGCTGGCCGTGAAATTGGCTACGCACCCCGATTCGAATTCCATCCGCACATTGGCAATATCGACTTTGCCGGAGAGAATAGGCAGGCCCACGGCGCGAATCTCTTTGACCGGCGAATTCACCAGCGCCAGCACGATGTCCAGGTCGTGGATCATCAGGTCCAGAACCACGTCCACATCCAGGGCCCGCGGAGTGAAAACGCTCAGCCGGTGGACCTCGAAAAACATGGGCCGGGTGATCAGCGGCAAAGTCGCGCGCACCGCCGGATTAAAACGTTCCAGATGACCGGCCTGGGCAATGCGTTGATGGCGGCCGGCGAGGCGGATTAACTCATCGGCTTCCGCCAGCGAAGGCGCCAGCGGCTTTTCAATAAGGGTATCGACTCCCGCCTCCATCAGCACGCGGGCCACATCCAGGTGCGCCACCGTCGGCACCGCCACCGACGCCGCCTGGGGACAAACCTGGGCGATCATTTCTTCGACGGAAGCGAAGGCCGCGGTCCCCAGGGGTGCGGCGACGGCTTGAGCGCGCGCGGCATCGCGGTCCACGATGCCCGCCAGTTCCACTCCCTCGCCCTGCTGTTGCAGCTCGCGGTAGACGCGCGCATGGTTGCGCCCAAAAGCGCCGGCCCCCACCACCGCCACCCGAATTGGACTGTTGTTCGTCAAGGCTTGATTGTTGCAGATCAGCTTGGCTGCTTTCAACGACCGACTTTCAGCAAATAGCGGTCAGCGTTCAGCCGTCAGCCAGCAGTTTCGGCGCTTAGTTATCTGCTTTCAGCTTTTGCATGAGCGCGGTTAGCATGCGTTTCAACTCCGTGGCACGCTGGGTGAGATCCTCATAGTCTTCAGGACGGATCATCTTCAGATCTCTGGCCAGCAGGAGGTGATACTCCAGCTCGCTTGCAGATCCCATCGCAATCGAGCAGAACCGGCCAAAATCCGCATCGCCGCGTCTTCCGCAGCCTTCCGCCAGATTCGCAGGAATCGAGGAACATGAGCGCCGCAGTTGACTGGTTAACCCATACATTTCCGTCCGCGGAAAAGTTGTTGTGACCTGATAGATCGACAAGGTCAATTGGTGTGCCTTCTGCCAAACCTTCAGTTCGTGAAAATCTTTCACAGGCTGCCCCGTTTTCGGGAATCTAATTACGGCTTGAATCCGCTCCCAAGAATAGCATCGCGGTCCACCGGCTGGCTGACCGCTGAACGCTGATTGCTGATTGCCTACTCTGCTGTCACCACAATTTCATAGCCGTCGGCCGCCCGGACAATCTCTTCGTCATCCAGCAAAAGGCAGTGGCCGGCATCCACGGCCAAGCAAGTGGCGCCGGCTTGGTGCATCACCTCGATGGTGCGGGCGCCGACTACGGGCACGTCGAAGCGCCGGTCCTGGTTGGGCTTCGCGACTTTTACCACCGTAAGTTGCCGGCTCAGAGTGGACGCGCCGCCGGAGGGACGCGCTTCGGGTCCCAGGCTGGCCAGGATGCGTCCCGCGCGTTCGATGGTGGCATCGGTGCCCTCCATGGCTTCCACGGCCACACAGGCGGCTTCGGCGACGACCACCGTCTGCCCTATGTCGTACTGCGCCAGGTGGCGCGCCACCGCGCGCCCGTACGCGATGTTCTGGCCTTCCGCTTCCGAGGGGGCACGGCGGGTAAGCACGCCGGCGCGCGCCAGCAGCGGTTCGAGAAAGCTGGTGGAGTCGAGCAGGGCGATCCCTTCCTCCGCCAGCACTTGGGCAATCGCGCCGATCAGAGCGTCGGTATTGCGAGTGGCCAGGGAAAACAGCAGCTTGGCCATTCTCCAGTCCGGGCGGATGGCGGAAAAAATCTGCTTATGCTTCACTTGCCCGGCCATGATGGCGCGCCGCACGCCTTCCCGCTTGAAGGTCTCAATCAGCTTCGATAACTCGCCCAGCGAAAGCCAGTGGACAGCCGCGGCGCCGTGCCGCTCGATTTCCGGAAGGGTCTCTTCCTTGATGGCCGCGACTACCACTTCCTCGCCCCGCGCCCGCGCCGCGTCGAGAACCAGAAGCGGGAAAACGCCATTTCCGGCAATCAGACCAAGTCGTTCGCTCATGCCTGTTGAGTCCCGCACAGATCCCGTATTACTTGATAATTCCCCGCTGCGACTGCTCGACAAACTCTATCAGCAGGCGCGCGTCTTCGCCCAAATCGGCTTCGGCCCGCAACTTCTCCAGCGCCTGCGAAGTGTTCAGCTTGGAGGCCAGCAGAACTTTGAAAACGTGATGAATCCGGCGAATCCTTTCGCGTGTGAAGCCGCGCCGTTCCAGTCCGAGGGCGTTGGCGCCGTAAGCCTTGGCTTCCCGCCGGGCCACGGTTTTGGAAAAGGGCAGCACATCCTGGGTGACGATGGTGCCGCCGCCGATGTAGGCATAGCGGCCCACCCGGGTGAACTGGTGCACCGCCGAGAAAGCGCCCACTACCGCGTGGTCCTCGATGGTGACGTGCCCCGCCAGGGTAGCGGCGTTGGCCATGATCACGTCGTCGCCTACGACGCAGTCGTGGGCAATGTGCGCGTAGGCCATCAACAGGCACCCGCTGCCGACGCGCGTGATGCCCTTGCCGGTAACCGTCCCCCTATGGATCGTCACGTATTCGCGAATCCGGTTGCCGTCGCCAATCTCCAGCCGTGTCGGCTCGCCGCCGTACTTCAAGTCCTGCGGCTGCATGCCCACTACCGCGAACGGAAAAATGCGGTTCTGGCGGCCCAGCTTGGTGGGACCTTCCAGCACCACATGCGAGATCAGCTCGCACTCTTCGCCCATCTCCACCTCCGGCCCGATCGTGCAAAACGGGCCGATGCGGCATGACCCCGGAACTTTTGCGCGAGGATCGACAATGGCGCTCGGATGAATCATGAATCCCGCATTATATTGTCTCCACCCCCGCCACGCCAGAGCCTGGGGCCCTACGCGCCGCCCGCGGCGCCTCCGGGCAGGGCTTCGGCCCGGCCGCAAAAAAGGCAGGGCCGAAGCCCTGCCCGAAGCCGTTAGAGTATGTTCGAATCAGCGAACAATGGCCCGGGCCCCCGGGGTATAGCTGCTGAGCACCTTCATATAATTGGCGCGCTGGAACTTGGCGGGATCGGCCACCGACCGGGCGCTCATCGAGCCTTGCATCTGCGCGACGGAATCATACTCGTGCTTCTCCAGCCACTCGCCAAGCTTGGCAATGAGGGGCCGCAAGTAAGCAATTCCGTGCTCCAGCAGCGCCGAGGTGGTCATGGCCACCTTGGCCCCGGCCATCATGCACTTCACCACATCTTCCGCGGTGTGCACGCCGCCGGTGACGGCCATATCGGCCTTCACTTTGCCATAGAGCAGCGCCACCCAGGTCAGGCGCGAGCGCAGCTCGTTCGAGCGGCTCAGTTGCAGCGTCGGCACTACTTCCAGATTCTCCAAATCGAAATCCGGCTGATAGAAGCGGTTAAACAGCACCAACCCGTCGGCGCCCGCCATATCCAGGTGCCGGGCAAAATTGGAAAAGGCGCTGAAAAAGGGCGGCAGCTTCACCGCCAGCGGGATGCGCACGGTGGAGTTCACGGTCGCCACCAGCTCGGTGTACATGGCCTCCACTTGATCGGCCGTCTGGTTGAGGTCGGTGGGCAGGTAGTAGATGTTCAACTCGAGCGCATCGGCGCCCGCCTCTTCCATCAACTGGGCGTAACGCACCCAGCCGCCGCTGCTGACCCCGTTCAGGCTGGCAATCACCGGAATGGAGAGCGCCTTCTTGGCCTTGCGGATTTGCTCCAGATACTCCTCGGGTCCGATGTTGTAGCCGGTCATATCGGGGAAAACCGTGAGCGCCTCGGCCGAGACTTCCGAGCCCGAAGCCAGCGCCCGGTCCAGCCCGTTGGCATCCAGGGTGATCTGCTCCTCGAAGAGCGAATGCATCACGACGGCCGCCGCGCCGCAGTCTTCCATCTGCCGCATATGCGCGACGTCTTTGGAGAGCGGCGAAGCCGAAACCACCACCGGGTTTTTGAGATCGAGTCCGAGATATTTCGTGCCCAGCTTAGTCATTGCCCGCCCCCTTGGCCTGCGCTGCCGGCTGCGCGGCGGCCGCTCCGTTGGCTGGCGCCGAGGCCATCTGTTCATAAAGTTTCCAGCGCATGCGCACATCTTCCTGGGCCTCGGCCAGCAGCTTCTTGGCTTCTTCCGGATTGCTGTGCGTCAGCATGGTATAGCGCGTTTCGTTGTACACGTATTTTTCCAGCGGTAGTGCGGGCGCCCGGGAATCCAGTTGAAACGGGTTTTTGTCCTGCTTCACCAGATCGGGATTGTAACGGAGCAGAGGCCAGTAGCCGGACTGCACCGCCAGCTTCTGCTGGTCGAGGCCGTGGACCAGATCGTACCCGTGGGCGATACAGTGCGAGTAGGCGATGATCAGCGAGGGACCGTCGAAGGCTTCCGCTTCCAGAAACGCTTTCAAGGTCTGCATATCGTTGGCACCGAAGGCCACGCGCGCCACATAGACGTTGCCGTAATTGACCGCCATCATGGCCAGGTCCTTCTTCGGCCGTGGCTTGCCCCCGGCGGCGAATTTGGCCACGGCGGCGCGCGGCGTGGCCTTCGACATCTGGCCGCCGGTATTCGAGTACACTTCGGTATCGACCACCAGGATGTTCACGTTGCGGCCGCTGGCCAGCACATGATCGAGCCCGCCGTAACCGATGTCATAAGCCCAGCCATCGCCGCCCAAAATCCACACGCTGCGCTTCACCAGCACGCCGGCGAGGGAGAGCAGGTCGCTGGCCTGCGGCGATTTCTCGTCCGCCAGCTTCTGCCGCAGTGCCGCCACGCGCCCGCGCTGCGCGGCAATGCCCGCTTCGGTTGCCTGCTCGCCGTGCAGCAGGTCATTCACCAGTTGCTCGCTGAGCTGCGCCGCGAACTTGGGCAGCAGCTCGCGGACGTATTCCGTCTGCTTGTCGATCGCCAAACGCATGCCCAGGCCAAACTCGGCGTTGTCTTCGAAGAGCGAATTGGACCAGGCAATGCCGCGGCCCTCGCGGTTGTGGGTATAGGGAGTGGTCGGCAGGTTGCCGCCGTAAATCGAGGTACAGCCGGTGGCGTTCGCGATGAGGGCGCGGTCGCCGAACAATTGCGACATCAGCTTGATGTAGGGCGTCTCGCCGCAGCCCGCGCACGCCCCGCTGAACTCGAACAACGGCTGCAGCAACTGCACATCCTTCACTTGGCCGAGGCTCAACTTGGTGCGGTCGGTTTCGGGCAGGGTGAGGAAGAACTCCCAATTGCGCGCTTCACTCTCGCGCAGCGGCGGCTGCGCCGCCATGTTGATGGCCTTGTGCTTGACCTCCGTTTTGCTCTTGACCGGGCATACTTCCACGCAGAGGGCGCAGCCGGTGCAGTCTTCCGGCGCCACCTGGAGCGTGTATTTCAGGTGGCCCAGGTCTTTCCAGCGCGCGGGCACGGCCTTGAAGCTCTCGGGGGCGCCAGCCAGCTTATCGCTCTCGTACATTTTGGCGCGAATCACGGCGTGCGGGCACACCAGAATGCACTTGCCGCACTGGATGCAAAGCTGCTCGTCCCAGACGGGGATTTCCAGGGCGATATTGCGCTTTTCCCAGGCGGCCGTGCCGCTGGGGAAGGTGCCGTCGATGGGCATGGCGCTGACCGGCAGCTCGTCGCCCTTGCCCAGTATGATGGGGCCCACCACCTGGTGCACGAACTCCGGCGCGGCGGCCGGGACCGGCGGGTGCATGTCGAACTTGCTGCTCGCCGTGGCCGGCACTTTCACCTCAAACAGGTTGGCCAGGGCGGAATCCACGGCGGCAAAATTCTTCTGCACCACCACGTCGCCGCGCCGGCCATAAGTCTTCTGGATGGCCTTCTTGATGCCGGCGATGGCCTCTTCCCGCGGCAATACCCCGCTGATGGCGAAGAAACAGGTTTGCATGATGGTGTTGATACGGGCGCCCATCCCCGTATCGCGCGCCACTTTCACCGCGTCGATCACATAGAACTTCAGCTTCTTGCCGATAATCTGCTGTTGCACCGCGCGCGGCAGATTGTCCCAGACTTCCTCCGGCCCGAAGGGGCTGTTCAGCAGGAAGGTGGAGCCGGGTTCCGCGGCGCGGAGCACGTCCACCCGTTCCAAAAAGCTGAATTGATGGCAGGCGGTAAAGTTCGCGCGCGTGATCAGGTAACTGGAACGGATGGGCTTGGGACCGAAGCGCAAGTGCGAAGTGGTCATCGAGCCGGACTTCTTCGAGTCGTACACAAAGTAGCCTTGGGCGTTGAAATCCGTGTCTTCCCCGATGATCTTGATCGAGTTCTTGTTGGCGCCCACGGTGCCGTCGGCGCCCAGCCCGTAGAACATGCAGCGCACGGTCTGCTTATCTTCGGTGGAGAACTCGGGATCGTAGGCGAGCGAAGTGTGCGTCACGTCGTCGTTGATGCCGATGGTGAAGTGGTTCTTGCTTTTCCCGCGCGCCAGCTCGTCGAGCACGCCCTTGACCATGGCCGGCGTGAATTCCTTCGACGACAAACCGTAACGCCCGCCAATCACTTTCGGCATCGTCCGGAAGGGGCCCGTGCCGGCGGCCAGCGCTTCGCTGAACGCCGTGATTACGTCCAGGTACATCGGCTCGCCGGGAGCGCCCGGCTCCTTGGTACGGTCGAGCACGGCGATGGCCTTGGTGGTCTTGGGCAGCGCCTGCAGGAAGTGTTCCGCCGAGAACGGCCGGTACAAGCGGACTTTCAGCAAGCCCACCTTTTCGCCTTTGGCCGCCAGATACTCGATGGCTTCCTCGGCCACCTCCGCGCCGGATGCCATCGCCAGCAACACGCGCTCGGCATCGGGGGCGCCCACGTAGTCGAAGAGGTGGTAGCGCCGGCCCACCAGCTTGGCGAACTTGTCCATCTGCGCCTGCAGGATGGCCGGGACCGCCAGATAAAAGGGATTCACCGTCTCGCGTCCCTGGAAATAAACGTCGGGATTCTGCGCCGTTCCGCGGATCACCGGATGGTCCGGGTTCAACGCGCGGGCGCGGTGCTTCCGCACCAGCTCGTCGCTGATCATGGCCTGCAGGTCTTCCCGGGTCAGCGCTTCCACCTTGGCGACTTCGTGCGAGGTGCGGAAACCGTCGAAGAAGTGCACGAAGGGCACACGCGATTCCAGCGCGGCCGCCTGGGCGATCAGGGCAAAGTCCATGACTTCCTGCACTGAATTGGACGCCAGCAGCCCCCAGCCCGTCTGGCGCACGCCCATCACGTCCTGATGATCGCCGAAGATGGAGAGCGCGTGCACGGCCAACGAGCGCGCCGCCACGTGCATCACCGTCGCCGTCAGCTCGCCGGCGATCTTATACATATTGGGAATCATCAGCAGCAGGCCCTGCGCCGAGGTGAACGTCGTGCCCAGCGCTCCGCCCTGCAGCGCGCCGTGCAGGGCGCCGCTGGCCCCGCCCTCGCTCTGCATCTCGATCACCAGCGGCACCGTGCCCCAGATATTCGTCTGGCCTTCGCTGGACCATTGATCCGACCATTCGCCCATGGGAGAAGAAGGAGTGATGGGATAAATTGCGATAACTTCGTTAATCTTGTGGGCCACGTAAGCGGCCGCTTCGTTCCCGTCGATCGTCACTTTTGCTCTGCTTGTCATCTCTAGAATTCCATTCGCCTCAGGGGTTTCCAAATTGCAGTTTCAACTCTGCCGCCGCACCGGCCATTCGCCGGCAGCTTGCCGTTTCCGGTTCCGGGCCCGGCGGCGATGCTCCGCCTCCAAACTCGAAACCGGTGATTGGAATCTGCTGCTCTTTGTAGTTTACCCTCTCCGGTCACACGTTGGCTGCCCTGCCGCCGGCTTCGGGCCGCAAATTGTGAACGGAAGACTGAAACCTATTTGAGCGTACTGTATTTGTGCTCTTCGGCGCACATATGCGCCGTCATGAAACGGGATAGCGCTCTGCCCTCTTCCTTCAGGTCACGAACCGATTGTTGCAAGTCGTCGGCCGTTTGAAAAGCGTCGGCCGCCCGCCGGAAGGCTTCCAGATGCCTGGCGATTTCCTGGTGCTGGCGCTTCATTTCCTGGGAAAAAACGGCGTCCTGCGGCCCCCGGCGGCTGATCGCGGCCAGGATGCCGGTTTCTTCGCGCAGAAAGTGGTCCGGCAGCCGGACGGCCAGCCAGCGCGCCATTTCCTGCGCGGGACCCACGCCCGCCAAATCCGCAAAGACTTCTTCGTAGCAAATCAGCGATTCCAGCGCGGCATCCAGTTGGGTCAGCCGCCGGATCATTTCGGCATGTTCGCTCTTGAGTTCGTTGGAAGTTTTTTCGAACGCCATTTTGGGGCTTGCCATATCATCCACCTCGCCACTGTTTTCATGCTCTCGCACCTGGTCCGCCGGGGCTGTGATAAGTAACACCACAAAATGTGCGCCGCATCACACCGGGGGCCTGGCCACTAGCCGTTAGCTACCAGCTACTGCCCTTGGCAGCCACCGGCCCCTGTAACCATGATCCCCTTGCGAAAATTCATGATTGCCTTGCCCTGAAACCATGATCACCTTGCGATTTTTCGTGATCATCTTGCCCGTTCTCATGAGCCCCTTGCCCTGCGATTTGATCACCTTGGCCGGTGGGAGAAGCGGCCAGGGTCCGTTTCTCGTTTCTCGTTTTACGTTGAAAAGCAACGCCGGGCAACAAGCGGCATGGCCGTCAGCGTTCAGCGGCTGGCGGATCGGGACCGCTGGAAAGCAGTTCCTGCTGGTACAGAAAGCGCAGGCAGGGGGCGTTGCCTTTCATGGCCGCTGAGTACATCAGGCTGCGCAGCTTGATTCGCCGCAGCAGGCGGCCTTTGCAGAGATGGGGTTGATAGGCGCGCTGCAGCTCGGCCGGCGAAATGTCGAGGCTCTCGGCGATCTCCTGGTCGGAGCAGCCATGCTCGGCGAAGACGCGGGCTTTGTGCTCCCGGCGCTGGGCTTCTGTTTCCGGCGTTTCCGGGGCTTCCGGGCCTTCGGGCGGCGAGCCGTCACCGCCGAGGCCCGGGCGATGGCCGGGAGTTCCGGGGCCGAAAAGGTCGAAAGGCGTTTCCATAGGGTCTTCGTCGTCGTTTTCGGCGAAATTACGAACTGCCGGGCCCAGGGGATTGCGGCACAGATTGGCGGAGCGCGGGGGATCGGGAGCCAGGGTTGCGCGGGGAGCGAGGCCGGCGTGGTTGGTCGCCCAGCTTTCCACGGCTGCGCGGGCGTGGCGGTTGCCGGTGGAGTGCGCGAGCATCAGGCGCTCGCCTATGCGGCAGGACGGGCCGCGAACAACGACGCGGGTGGGCGGCGGCTCCAGTTCGGCGGCGGCGGCCAACATGCGCAAGGCGGTTCCCCGGTTTATGGGGTAGGCTTGGCCGCGCTGGCGCAGAAAAAGGGCGCCGGCGACGGAGACGTGGAAATCCGGCGGGGCTTTGCCCGGGGTCCGGCTCCAATAGACAGCGATAGCGTGTGATGGTTGCAAAGGAGTGCTCCTTTAGCGGGTGCAGGTGAGCCCAGGCGACCGCGGCGCCGTACAACAATACTCGTTATATAACGAGACGATTACGTTGTCAAGGGGAAAAATAAAATTTTTTCGGGGAGAAAGAGCGGCGGTGATAGCCGTCAGCGGTCAGCTATCAGCTTTCAGCCGGAGGGTTTGGCGGAAAGCTGAAAATCCGGCGAAGCGAAAGCCGCGGACGCGAAGGGCGGGGACGTTACTCCGCCGGAACCGGCGAATCATCGCGCGGCGTTAAGGTGCGAGGCGGCCAGGGGGGATTCAACGGGGAACGTCCCTCCCGGCCTAGATGGCCGTCTTGTACGTTCGCCGCGCGCAAATAGGGCTTTGTCACACACGGACCAGTTCGGGTAGCGCTCTTCGGCAAGCCGGTTTGTACGGAAGCAACATCATGCAGCTTTACCCTGCGCCAACCTCCTGGGAGGGATGATCTCATTCCTGTTTCCCCCCGTGCGTCGAAGGCCCCTTGCTCTCTCGCTCCAACTGTTTGACCTTGTCCACCGCCTCCTCGAAATGCTTCTCGACCGGGCTAGGCTCGTTGAGCATCTGCTGGCGATACTTCTCGAACTCGGCTTGCGCCTTCTCCAATGCTTCCTGGTGAGAGACGGAGCCCGCGTGGTCCAGCACTTCGCGATCGGAGATGCGCAGAAAATCGTCCAGCTTCTTGATCCAGTCCGCCATGTACATGACACGGCGGTTTACCGCCTGGAGTTCGGCGAATTCGAGATACAGGGTGACGATGCGGTTCAGGGTATCCAGTTCCCCGGCGGCCAGATAATTCTTGGCGATAGCCGCCTCGGTCTTGCTCGGCTTCGCTCCCGCCCAGTTCGTCATTCCCAGGTTGGGTTGCGTCGCATCGGCGCGGTCAAAGACGATTTCCGCCGCCGTATGGCCGTGCGCCGCCCAGTGCATTTTGTTCTGCACGGTGGCGAAGAACTGCTGGGAGGCCTCGGCACCGGGATCGTAATCTGCGCTGGTAGCGTAAATGTCCAGCACCTTGCGCCAGAAAACCTTTTCGCTGCTGCGGATGTCGCGAATGCGTTCGAGCAGTTCTTCGAAGTATTTGCCGCCGCCGAGACGCTTCAGGCGCTCGTCGTCCATGGCGAATCCTTTGACGATGTACTCGCGGAGACGCTGGGTGGCCCACATGCGAAACTGGACACCGCGCTGCGATTTCACGCGGTAGCCGACGGAGATGATGACGTCCAGATTGAAGTAATCAACCTGGTAGGTTTTGCCATCGGCGGCAGTTGTTGCAAAATTTGCAACAACTGATTCGGGGCGTAGCTCTCCCTCCTCGAAAATATTTCGTATGTGCCGGGAAATGACGGACTTATCCCGCTGGAAGAGTTCCGCCATCTGCGTCAGCGAAAGCCAGACGGTCTCATCCACCAGGCGGACCTCGAGCTTCGATATGCCATCTTCGGAGGTGTAAAGAATAAGTTCACCGGAGCTCATGAGGCACGCTCCAAGCGCATACGGGAGCGCAAGGAATGTGCGGGCCTGGACACCGGCGCTACCGGAGCGGCGCTCATATACCCAACTCCTTCAGGTGCTGGTTCATCTTGAGCCGAACCTAGGCCAACGCTTTCTCCGGCCGGTCCCTCCCGGTGCGGAGAATCACCGCTGTTCCTGGCGTGCGGTGTGCAATTCGCGAGATTATAACAGCGCGGAGCGACGGTTGTCTGGAGTGGAGGCTCGGACATCCTTGGCCAAACGGTACTCAGATATCGCGATCCGACGGCGACGTTCCGATGCTTTGGTTTTTGTTGATACGGTCAGAGCAAACGCCGATCGTGAGTAAGGATGCGCTCGGCTTTCTTCCGGCACTGGCGTAATGCGCCTCGCCCGCCGGCTTGGCCGCAAGTGCGCTCCGGAAGCCCGCGTGGTTGCCGGGACCGCAACGGGCAGAGAGGCGCTGGTTTCCGCTGCTTCCGGGGCAACCTGGGATCATCCATCGCTCTTCTGAGGGCGGGAAGTTTTCCTCCGGCGAAGCCGGCGAATCATCACCCGGCGCTGACGAGTGAGACGGCGTGGGTGGCGCGAACGGGGAACGTTCCGTCTGTCCCTCCCGGCCCCACGGCCCCGACGATCCGCCCGGCTCCGGCGCCTTAACCCGCGGTGCGCCCAGGGGGTATCATGCCTCGCTACTGCCGCTCGGTCCCGGCACCGATAACGTCCAAATGCCCGTGAGAGGCGAACCCGCGGGTTCGTGCCGAAGGCGATCAGCGTTCCGGCGTGAAGCCGATCAGCATTCCGGCGCAAGGCCGATCGCGAATCGGGACCGCCCGAAACGGTGCCGAATTATCAACCAAGGGGGTGGGCCAAATCAGACCATCGCAGGTGCGCCAAATGAGAGCATCGAAGTGGGCCAAATCAAGTTGTCAAACGCAGCTTGGAACGGTCCGCCTGCCCCGCCCGACCGAAGCAGGGCTAAAATCGGAATCACGAGGCTTATGCTGCCGCCGATAATTAGAAGAATGGCCATGTAAATCAATCCTGAATCATTGAGGGGGGCGTGTATGGACAAGGCCCAATTGGAGTCTCTTCTCACAAGAATCGATATTTGGTTGCTCGTTTTCGGCATTATTGTGGTTATTGGTGTCGCGGGCGAATCTTTTTGGGGCATTCGGCATTGGTGGAACAGCCGGAAGTTGCAAGTGATCCAACACGCCGAGGAGCAATCACGCGGAGTCGAGATCGCACAATTGCACAAAGAAACGGCGGCGGCCAATGAATCGGCTGAAAAAGAAAGGCTCGCACGCATTGAGCTTGAGCAGCAACTTGTTCCACGACGATTGACCGCCAACCAACGTGAGCGGTTGGTGGGTTCACTCCATGGGTTTACAGGCGGTGTAACAATCGTCTCTCCTATGCTGGACCCGGAGGCAACGGATTTCGGGGATGATTTTGAAGTCGCTCTTAAAGCTGCAGGTTGGGAAACACTTAGAATCCGCGATTTCATAACGGTAAAGACGGGGGTATCTGTGGGCGCATTTATTGGAAGCGGGCCGCTACCCGGAATAAGGCGCTTGCATGAAGCCCTTAACGCAGCCGGAATTGCCAATAATGAGGTGGTAATCGGTGAAGATGAAGAGCAATCCACTGCGCCGAACTTCCAAGCTGGATACATATACTTGTTGGTCAAGCGGAAGGCACAGCCCCAGATCAGAAATTCGGGAAATTCGGGTCGCGGTAGGGATGACCATCGCTGATCGCCCCCCGCGCAGATCCGTACGGGCGCTGCTAACGCATACGGCTCCTACCTCGGATGCATGGCGTCAAAGCGCACGCTGGGATAAGGATGGATCAACCGTGCGGGAGGAAGCCAGCGCTCATACAGCCACGCCATCCTGGCGGGAGCGACTCGGCCGCACTGACTACGGCGTTTCAGGACGTGTCGCCAGTAGCGCCCGATCTGCAATCGAAATCGGTCCAGACGCGCCCAGTTGCCCGGCACCGCGTGATATTGGTAGAAGCCGTTGAGCACCCGTGCGAGCCATTCTCCAACCTTCGGCACCGGCTCGTGCATGCGCGCTCGAAGCGTCTGCTTAACCTGCTGCAGTTTCGCCTCTAGGCGCTTTCTTGCCGTCTGCCTTCGGATGGTGAACTTCCCCACGCTGTTGATTCCGCAGGAATGCGTGAATCCCAGAAACGTGAAACTCTCAGGTTTCCCTTCCCCACGCGCCGCCCGGTTGCTCCGGGCAAATCTGCCGAACTCGATCAGCCTCGTCTTCTCGGGGTGCAGTTCCAACCCAAACTTCGCCAAGCGCTCGCGGAACTCCCTAAGGAACCGCTCTGCCTCGGCCTGATGCTGAAACCCCACCACCAGATCGTCGGCATAGCGAACGGCGATTACATCGCCCTTCGCTATCTTCTTCCGCCATGCTTCCAACCATAAGTCGAAGACATAGTGCAGGTACACATTCGCCAGGAGTGGCGATATTACTGCCCCCTGGGGCGTGCCTAACGTGGTCTCCGACCACTGACCCTCTTCGCTCACTCCCGCCTTCAACCATTTACGGATCAGGCGCAGGATGCGCGGGTCGGCCACGCGATGCTGGACAAACCGCAGTGTCCATTCGTGGCTCATATTGTCAAAGAAGCCCCGAATGTCGGCGTCCACGATCCAGTTCACCCGCTTCCGCTGGATGCCCACACTAAGCGCATCCAGCGCCTGGTGCGGGCTGCGTCCCGGCCGAAACCCGTAGCTGAATCCCCGAAAATCCACCTCATAAATCTCGTTGAGGATGGTCACTACGGCCTGTTGGACGATCTTGTCCTCCAGCGCCGCAATCCCGATGGGCCGCTGCCGGCCATCCGGTTTCGGTATATAGATTCGCCGCGACGGTTGCGCCCGATACGCCCCCCGGTGAATCCGGTCTTTCAGATCGGCCAGCCGGTCTTCCAGACCATCTTCGTACTCCTGCCAGGTCATGCCGTCAACGCCTGCGGCGGCGTTCCGCTTTAAGCTCTTAAAGCTGGCCCGCAGCCGTTCCGTCGTCACATGATGCAACAGGGTGGTGAACTTCTCCTCTTTCCTAGCCCTTGCGACTCGGCGCACACCGGCCAGCCCCTGGGACACGCCGTGCCCGTCCTGTGCCGGTGGCGTGCGGTTCTGCCCGATGTTCTCCTTGGTTCGCACCCTTCCCTCCCGCTTCTCCGCCGCCCCGGCTTCGTTGTCCGTCGCTTTGTTCGAAACGTTCATCGGTACTACGGTGCGATCCGACCCCTCATCGCCGTTCATGCCGGTCTTGCGGCTTCCGCCTTCTCCGGCCGGACTGCACCTGCCGGTGCAGCCAACGATGAGGTCTCCCGGTTCTCGTGCATGCAGTTTCTCGACGTGCCTGGGGTCTACGACTACGCGGGATCAGAACCTCGACTCGCGGTGGCACCGGGCTCTGTGCAGCCTTCCCCTTCTGTCCACAGGGTCGGCATCCCGAACTGTCCTTCTCGAAGCTCAATACCCTGCCCGCCGATGCCTCATGTCTACGCTTCGGCTGCGGCCTCACGACCGCCGCCGCAAGACTGGAGGTCAGGTGGTTCGCTACTCCTTTCCTGTAGGACTCTTTCATTCCCTACTGCATGCCGGTTTATCCCGGCGCTCGGACAGGTGAGCCGTTCCCATCCGTTCAAGCTCAGATCAGCAGCCACTAGGGTTCGATCTGGCATGCGGAAATTAGAGGCCGCAGCATACCCGAAATGGGAAACAGGACCGCCCTCGCTCATCGTGACAATTGCACTGGATCGAACCCGCTTCGGGTTTGCCGACAGTTCGGGAGTATGCGAGTCGACAGATGCCAGGACGGGCTTTTGCCGTTATTGGCCCGAAACGGTGCCGGCAGTGACCAATTCCCGATATGGGGATGAATCTCGGCCTCAAACACCTCACCGGCCATGGAGGTTGGCCCTCGAACGCCGCTCGAGAGAACTTCCGGATGGCCGACAGTTCGGGAGCATGCGAGTCGACAGATGCCAGGACGGGCTTTTACCGTTATTGGCCGTTCTGCCGTTGGGCTCTGCGTGGGAGCAAACAGTTCTCGGAATTGCAACGCTCAGCCCGCGTAGTGGGCGGAATACGGTAGCCACAGGCGCAAGCCAGTGGAAGGCATGGAGTTTACGGGCGCGAGCCCGCGTAGCGGGCGAAAGAACTATTTCCAGATGTACCGTTCATCGAAATCCACCCCATGCTTCCGCAAGTCGGCAATCAAGGGTGCGCGCTCCCAGGTTGAGAAGATTGTGTGGATTCATACATTCGTAAACGTATGTGGCGTTCTTACGCCCCCTCCGGGGCTATTGGCCCGACGCACACAATTTACCCCAGGCTTACGTCCCGCTTAGCGGGACTACCGTATTTCGCCCGCTACGCGGGCTTGGGAACGACCGTCAGCGGCCGACGATCAGCGGGCAGCCGGAGGAGGAGTCAGGAGTTAGGAGGCGGACGGAAGAGGATTTCTTCGCTGCGCGCGCTGGGAACTGCATAGACGCATCGACTCCGCGCGCCCAACGGCAGGGCGGGCTTCGCAAAGGCCCCGGCGGCGGGCTGCGGATGGCATTGACATAATATGCCCTATAAAGCATACTTGGCCCATGAGGTGGAACGCCTATTTTCACCCGAAGTTCAAGGCCGAATTCGACCGATTGCCGGATTCGGTTCAGGACGAGTTGCTCGCGTCCCTCACGCCTCTCCGGGAGTATGGACCGGCCTTGGGCCGGCCGGAAGTGGATATATTGAAGGGTTCCGCCTACGCGAACATGAAGGAGCTTCGTTTCAAGGCCGGCGGCGGTGTATGGCGTCTGGCATTTGCCTTTGACCCGAAGAGAGCGGCAATTTTGCTCGTGGCTGGGGATAAAGCGGGAGTGAGCGAGAAGAAGTTTTACAAGCGGCTGATCGACAAAGCTGATAAACGGTACAAGGAGCACCTCGATAGCCTTTAGCTTCAAGGGAGCGATGATGATGCGCGGAATGGTTTCGGTTGACGATTTGATTGCCTCTCTGCCCAAGAAACGGCAGAAGGCTATTGCGGCGAGGGGAAACGAATTGCTCGCCAAGGTGAAGCGACGTATGACGCTGGCTGAGATCCGCAAGGGGCGAAAAATAAGCCAGGCGCAGATAGCCGAGGTCCTTGGAATCGGCCAGATGCAGATATCGCGGTTGGAACAGCGCAAGGATCCCCGTCTATCCACGATGCAGCGGACCGTGGCGGCCATGGGAGGCCACCTGACCATGATTGCGACCTTTCCCGATCAGGAGCCGGTCGTTCTGGTCACGACTCCCTTCCCAGAAGGGCCGAAGGGCTCGGAAAGGAAAAAGACGCCTGGCAGCACGCGGGTACCCGCCCGAACTCAAGCTCGAACCCGGGCTTAATCGGAGCGCCTGAAGCGGAAGGCGAATGCCCCCGGCCTGGCAAGCACTTTGTTCCATGAGATCGCTTCGCGGACGCAGGAAATGGGGAACAGCCTGAGAGCCTGCCGGAAAGAAACTTTAGGGGACGTTTCGAGTGGCGCATTACGGAACGTGCTCGCAGTGCGGATTCAGCGCCCGCATAACTGCTGGCCACAGGCAATAGCGCAGGCCCTTTTTGGCCTACTTGTGCTGACGGGATAATTGCCCTAGTAGTTAGGGGCTAGCAGCTAGGGGGCGAGCGCAAGAAGATTTCGCCGGCTTCCTCATGGAGCGATGGTTCTTACGCCCGCGACGCGGGCTCGAGAACGGCCGTGAGCGGGCAGCCGGAAAAGCAGACAGAAATGAGGTGGTAGGAGTTAGGAGGAGGACGAAAGGGGATTTCTTCGCTACGCGGCAGGGAAAACGGTTGCGCACAAAGGGCCCGCGGGCGAGGCCGCCCGCGCTACCTATTTCGAGCTACCGTATTTCGCCCGCGACGCGGGCTGAAAGGGCGGCAATCAGCGGTCAGCTATCCACTCATGCGCCTCGTCCGGCGGCCTCGGCGCGGATGAAGACCGGTGGCATCGCAAAGGGGTGCCAGCCAATCTGGCGCGGCATCACCATTGGAAAGCCTGAAGAAGCTCCAATCTGGGGTGCGGCATCACCGTTGAAAAGCCTAAAGAAGCCTTAGAAATGAACCGATAAGAAGTAATGACGGAATATGCTCCAATCTGCGTACAACCTGCGCGCCTGGGGACTAGTGTTGGCGGCGATTTTGGCGGTAATCGCCAGCGCTTCAGCGCAGGAAGGCGAGGGGTGGCGATCTTGGGGCGCAGCGGAAGGATTGCCCGAATCTTTTGTTAGTGCTATTGCCGTAAGTCCGGAGGGAACGGTCTGGGCGATTCACGGTTCGTCCGGAATCAGCCGGATGGACGGCGGCGTGGTGGCGCCGCACATTCCCTCATTACCTTTTCCTCGTACGCTTCTCTGGATGCCGGACGGGGTGTGGGCAATCGACCAAGGGGGCCTCCAGAGGCTGCGGGGACGCGAGTGGGACTTCCACCCGCTCGACGAGTTAAAGGGCATCGACATCGATCCGCTGACGCAGCCAAAACTGAGGGCGCTTCCACAAGGGAGAATCCTTCTGGCGGGGCGTGAGTGGCTGATCGTGTATGACCCGGCCGCGCGCAGGTCGACCCGTGTGCTCTATGCAAACCGAACTCGACTTCGCGCGTTTACCGATGCGGCGGTGTCGCCTGCCGGCAAAATCCTGGTTACCGGCGAAAACGGCGTCGCCTTGTGCGCGATGCGCGGTAATTCCCTTAGCCTTGATTGTGCGGAGTATGGATCCGGCCAATTGGGATTGAATCTCTTTCACGATCCGCAACCAAACGGAACCAACGGATTCCTGGTGACGGGCACCGTTCTCCGCGCCGGCGAGGAGCGGCTAGTCGAATTCGATGGTCAAGTCCGGCGGACGCTTTGGCGGAGCACCCAATCGAAGCTGCAGGGATGGCCGGCGGGCGACGGCACCTACTGGATCCAACTGGGCAACGATCTCTTCCGTCTGCGCGGGGAACGCCTTTTCGCGGTTCCGCGGCAGGGCGCTCTTCTCGGGCTAATTAACTGCGTGGTTCGTGGCGAGCACGGGGTTCTGCTGGTAGGGACCAGTCAAGGGCTGGCGCGATACGCGCCGCCGGTTTGGCAGTCGCCGCCTTTGCTGGCAGCAATCACCTCGGCGGCGATGAACGCGGTCGAAGACCGAAAAGGACGATTGTGGTTCTGCTACACGGACCGCCTGGTGCGAATCGCGGACGGGAAACTGCGCGAGTATCCGCTTCCGAAGGGATCGCCGCTCTACGACCGTGCCGTGGTTTCGCTCGGCGACGGCGACCTTGCGGTTCTCCCGCAAAACCGTCAATGGCTGTTACTTTTCGACCCTGACAAGGGGTCCTTCCGCCTGCTCGGGCATCCGAGCGGGGAACCATTCGTGGGCATCGCGGCGCGCCCGGACGGAACGGCTTGGGTACAGTTGAAGGGATCAAATCCGAACCACTTCCGGCTGGAGGTTTTCGACGGCAAAACCTTCCGCCCGGCCATCGACACCCAGGCCCCATTTTCAGTCGGTTTCCTCAAGTTCCTATACGAAGACTCGTCCGGAACCGTTTGGTTTGGCTCGCCAAGCGGGCTGGGGCGGATCGAAAACGGGAAGGCCATTGCCGTCGGGGCCGCGAATGGATACAACAGCGCGGGAGGGTACGCCTTAACCCGGTTGCCGGACGGTACGTTGGCGGCTGGGGGCAAAGACAAATTGCTGCGGTTCGCGGGCGGGGTCTGGAGGGTCGAGATCGGCAAACTGGACCGGGTCCGAAACATCATATCGAGCCGCGACGGCGCCATTTGGGTAGCCACCGCCGGGGGAGTCTTCCGGATTCGAGACGGCACGCTGCTCTTCAATACGGCCGCTGAAGGTCTGCCCTCCTCCGTCGTCAACTTTGTCTACCAGGACAGCGGCGGAACCATATGGGCGGCCACGGGCAACGGCTTCTCTCGTTATTACCCGGAAGCCGATGTCGATTCGCCGAGAACGTTTCTTTCAGAGACCGATAACTCGCGCCAAACCTCCCCGGATGGCAATCTCCGCATGGTGCTCTCGGGAATGGACCGGTGGAACCAAACGCCGCCCGAGCGTTTGCTGTACTCCTATCGCCTCGACGGCGGCCCATGGAGCCAGTTCTCGGGGGAAAACTGGGTCAATTTCCGGGGCCTGAAGGCGGGCGCTCACCGCTTTCAAGCTCGCGCGATGGACCGCAACGGCAACGTCGATCCGCACCCTCCGGCATTCGATCTGGTCGTCCCCTTGCCGTGGAACCGGCAAGCTGGTTTCCTGCTGGTTCTAGGATGTGGCGCAATGATTATCGGCGGTTTGCTGTGGCTGCTGATATCGCATTACCGTCAGTTGCGCGCAGCGAAGAGCGCGGCTGAAGCCGCCAGTGCGAGCAAGAGTACGTTTCTGGCGAACATGAGCCACGAGATCCGCACCCCCATGAACGGAATCCTGGGAATGACAGGGCTGGCGCTCGAGACCGAGCTTTCGGATGAGCAGAGAGACTTTCTGCTGGCCGCCAAGACCTCGGCGGATCAACTGCTCGGATTACTAAGGGACATCCTGGACCTCTCGAAGATCGAGGCCGGGAAGCTGGACATTTCGCCCGGGGAGTTTACACTGCGGGACGCTATCGCCGATTTACTGCAGGTGTTGGGCGAGCGCGCCGACGAGAAAGGACTGGATCTACTGTGCCGGATCGCGCCGGACACGCCGGACGCTCTGGTGGGAGATGCAGACAGGCTCCGCCAAATCGTGATCAATCTGGTGGGTAACGCCATCAAGTTTACGGAGCGCGGCGAAGTCGCGGTCGAGGCCGCGGTGGCTCGCCGAACCGGGGAGAAAGTGGAGCTGCACTTCCGGATTGCGGATACGGGGATCGGAATTCCTCCGGAAAAACAGAAGAAGGTATTCGCGGCCTTCGAGCAGGCCGAAGCATCCACCACCCGGAAATACGGCGGGTCTGGCCTCGGTTTGTCGATCTCGGCCAAGCTAGTGGAGTTGATGGGCGGACGCATATGGGTGGAAAGCCCGCGCGCCGATTTGGGCGTGGACGCTCCCGGGCCGGGCTGCGCGTTTCATTTCACCCTCGCTATGGGCTTGGGTCAGGCAGCGCCCGCTCCGGCCGATTTCGCGCTCCAAGGCGTTCGGGTCCTGATCGTGGATGGCAATCCGGCAAGCCGGGCCATTCTCGAAGAGCTGCTGAGGGCAAGCGGGATGCAGCCGGTGGGGGTGACGAGCAGCGAAGATGCTCTCCAGGAGATCGGCCGGGCGCAAACGGCGGGTTGCCCATTTCCCCTGGTCGTGCTGGACGGCCGCGCACCGGGAATGGACTGGTTCACGCTGGCGGCGCGTATCCGTGATGGGGCGCGCTTTCGCGGCACTCATCTGTTCCTGCTGACGTCGGCCGCTCAGCGGAGCGGCACCACGAATTATAAGGATGCAGGAATTGAAGCCTGCCTGTTGAAACCGGTTAAACCATCGGCTCTGCTCACTGCTATGCACCGTTCGCTGGGACACGTGGAGCCGGGGCCGGCGGCGCATTGGCCGCGCGAAAAGTCCGGCCGCGTATTGGACATTTTGCTGGCAGAGGACAATCCGATCAATCAGAAGCTGGCAGTCCAGCTCCTTGAGCGGCAAGGCCACCGTGTTGCCGTAGCTAACGATGGCCGGGAAGTCGTGGCCATGGTGAACCGCGGGCGCTTTGACTTGGTTCTCATGGACGTTCAGATGCCGGAGATGAGCGGCTTGGAAGCCGCCGCGGAGGTGCGGGCGGCGGAACGCAGCACGGGCTGCCATATTCCCATCATCGCCCTTACCGCGAATGCCATGAAAGGCGATGAGGACATTTGCCTCGAAGCCGGAATGGACGGCTATATTTCAAAACCGATTCGGCCGCAAATCTTGTGGGAGATGATCGATCGCGTCTGTCCGCCGGGGAAACCGCCGAGCTCGCTCGGGTGCCAGGCCGCGCAGAAACAGGGTTGCGGCCAACAAGACCATACTCTCCCTATGGCGGCAGATGAGTTGGAAGGGGGGCCGCCGATGGCCCTGCCGAAGGGAGAGTCTTCCATCCTAGGCGTGGTACCCTCTCGCAACACGACCTATTAGGAGTCAGGGGCCGGGCGGAAGGGGCTTTCTTCGCTGCGCGGCAGGGAAAACGGTTGCGCACACAGGGCCCGCGGGCCCTTCGACTCCGCTCAGGGCAGGCTCCTGGCCGCCCGCGCTACCTGTTTCGGACCACGGCGCCGGCAATTCGCGGCATTCCCGATGGCGCGCATCGGTATTTTGGTTTGACAGGCGGGGCGCGGCTGGCTAGTATCGGAAGCGATGACTTCGCAGGCACATTGCCATCATCGCCATTTCCATCACGCGGCGGGCGTGCCGGCGGAGGTCTCTTAGCAGGTTTCGAGGAAGCAAACACACAAAGAGAAGGCCCGCTGGCCCGCGAAAGTCAGCGGGCTTTTTTGTTTTTCAGAACCGGATGATAGGCTGTTTCGATAGGGAGCGCACATGGTGAAGATCGACTTCGACAAGATGCAAGGGCTGGCGCCGGCCGTGGTGCAGGACGCCGTCAGCGGCGAGGTCCTGATGCTCGGGTTCATGAACCGGGAGGCGCTGGAAAAGACCCTGGCCACGGGATATGTAACCTTTTACAGCCGTACGCGCAACCAGCTTTGGACCAAGGGCGAAACCTCCGGCAACCGTCTGGCCGTGGTCACCGCCACGACGGATTGCGATGTCGACAGCATTTTGTTGCGGGTCCATGTCGAGGGCCAAGGCGTGGTCTGCCACGAGGGCACGCGCTCCTGCTTCACCAGGAATCTGCTCGCCGGCAAGGAGGTTACCCGATGAAACTGCGCCTGGGAATCCCCAAGGGCAGCCTGCAAGCGGCGACGATCCAGTTGTTCGCCGATGCCGGCTTCAAGATTTACGAGAATGGCCGGTCGTATTTCCCGGGCACCGACGACCCCGAACTCGAGTGCATGCTCATCCGGGCGCAGGAAATGGCGCGCTACGTGGAACACGGCGCCCTCGATGCCGGGCTTACCGGCCTGGATTGGGTGCGGGAGAGCGGCCTGGAAGTGCACACCGTGTGCGACCTGGTGTACGCCAAGCAAAGCCGCGGCAAGGTGCGCTGGGTGCTGGCGGTCCCGGAAGATTCGCCCTGGCGGCGGCCGGAGGACCTGGCGGGGAAGATTATCGCCACGGAACTGGTGAACGTGACGCGCCGCTACTTCCAGCAGCGGAACATCAGCGTGCAAAGCGTGGACTTTTCCTGGGGCGCGACGGAAGTGAAAGCGCCGGTGCTGGCCGATGCCATTGTCGAAGTTACCGAGACCGGCAGCTCGTTGCGCGCCAACCGGCTGCGCATTATCGATACCGTGCTGGAATCGAATACGCAAATGATCGCCAACCCGGCCGCCTGGAGAGACCCCTGGAAGCGGCAGAAGATAGAGAACATCGCGCTGATGCTGCAAGGCGCCATGGAAGCGCAAGGCCGCGTCGGATTGATGCTCAATGTGCGCAAGCAGGACCTGGCGCAGGTCTTGGCGGTTTTGCCGGCGCTGCAACGGCCAACGATTTCCTCGCTGGCCGACGACGAATGGGTGGCGGTGAATACCATCATCGAAGAACGCACGGCCCGCGACATCATTCCCCGGCTCAAGGCGGCAGGCGGATCGGGTATTGTCGAGTACCCCCTCAACAAGGTGGTGATGTGATGCGCATACTGGCAGGCGAAGCGGCGCGCGCCGAGGCCGAAAAGCTGGCGGCCCGCGGCGCGGTGGAGCTGGCTACGGTGGAACCTCAAGTTGCGGCCATTGTCGCCGGCGTCCGCCGGGAACGGGATGTGGCCCTCCGCCGCTATGCCGCGCAATTCGATGGCCTGGAAGCAGGCCGGCCGCTGCGCGTTTCTTCCGATGAAATTCACGCCGCCTGGGACGCGGTGCCGGAGGATTTCCGCCAGGCGTTGCAGGCGGCCGCGGCCAACATCCGCCGTTATTGCGAATGGCAGAAGCCGAAACCCTGGATTCACACCGCGCAAGCCGGCTTGCGCGTCGGACAAATCGTCTGTCCGCTGGAGGCGGTGGGATGTTACGTCCCCGGCGGACGCTATCCGCTGCCTTCGACCCTGTTGATGACGGCCATTCCGGCGCAAGTGGCGGGGGTGCACCGCATTGTGGCGGTGTCGCCGCATCCCGCGCCGCAGACCCTGGCGGCCGCGGCGCTGCTGGGCATCGAGGAGTTCTACCGCGTGGGCGGCGCCCAGGCGATCGCGGCGCTGGCCTACGGCACGGAAACCATTGCGCGGGTGGATAAGATCGTCGGCCCCGGCAACCTGTACGTGACCGCCGCCAAGAAGCTGGTGGCCTTCGATTGCGCCATCGACTTTCTTGCCGGTCCTACCGAGGTCGTGCTGGTGAGCCACCGCGGTGACGCCACATTTCTGGCGTCGGACCTGGTGGCGCAGGCGGAGCATGATCCCGATGCCACCGCCATATTCGTCACCTCTTCCGCCTCCCTGGGGGAGGCGGTAGTGCGCGAGGCCGCGCGCATGAGCGAAGACAACCCCACCGCGCAACGCTCGCTGGCGAAAAACGGCGTAGTCCTGGTGGCGGCCGGCCGCGAGGAGGCCATGGAGTTTGCCAACCTCATTGCCGCGGAGCATTTGACGGTGCCGCGCGACGAGCTGCACGCCGTGCGCAACGCGGGAGCGGTGTTTGTGGGCGAGTACTCGCCGCAAGCCATGGGCGATTATGCCTCGGGACCCAACCACGTGTTGCCCACGGGAGCGGTAGCGCGCCACCGTGGAGGGCTGGGCGTGTTTGATTACGTCAAGACGATCAGCGTGCAGGAGAGCACAGCCGCGGCCCTGCAGAAACTGGCGCCTACGATCACTACCCTGGCCGATGCCGAGGGACTGCGCGCTCACGCCAATTCCGTGCGCGTAAGGTGCGCGAAGCTCTCCCGAAAAGGCCGGTCGAGAGGCGCCGATGCTTAAGCCGCGCAGCGCAGTTGCGAAAGTGAAGGAATATCGCCCCCCGCTGGGTGAGCGCCGGGGCGTGCGCCTGGACTTCAACGAGAATACCGCCGGTTGCTCGCCGCGCGTCCTGGCCAAGCTGCGTTCCCTGGGACTGGAGGAATTGGCCAGGTATCCGGAGCGCGAATCGGTGGAAGTGCGGGTGGCGGAGTTCCTGGGTCTGCCTTCCGCCCAGGTGCTGCTGACCAATGGCGTGGATGAGGGCATTCATCTGCTTTGCCAGACCTATATCGAGCCGGGAGATGAGCTGCTGATTCCCGCGCCCACCTATGCCATGTACGAAATCTACGCGGCCGGGGCGGGGGCGGAAGTGGTGGCGGCGCCGGCGGCAGAGGATTTCCGGTTTCCCGCCGTAGAGCTCGTGCAGCGGATCACGCCGCGCACCCGGCTCATTGCGATAGCTACTCCCAACAATCCCACCGGCGCCGTGGCCGGCGAAGCGGAGCTGCTGAAGCTGGCGGCGGCCGCGCCCGATGCCGCCCTGCTGGTAGATGAAGCGTACTTTGAGTTCTGGGGGAAGACTTTGCTGCCGCACGTGGGGAAGGCGCCCAATCTGTTCGTCACCCGCACCTTCTCGAAGGCTTACGGCTTGGCCGGCTTGCGCGCCGGAGTGCTGGCAGGCAGTGAGGAGCAGATGCATTTCGTGCGGCGCGTGGGCTCGCCTTATAGCGTAAACGCCGCGGCCCTGGCGTGCCTGCCCGAAGCCCTGGCGGATGCCGCCTACACCGGCGATTACGTGGCGCAGGTGCGGCGCGGACGCGAGCGGATGCAGGAAACGTTGCGGGAACTCGGCATCCGGTTCTGGCCCAGCGAAGCGAACTTCGTGCTCTGCCGCATCGGCGAGCGGCACTTGACATTCGTGGAGGCCATGCGCCGCCGCGGGATTCTGGTGCGCGACCGCAATAGCGATCCGGGTTGCGCCGGGTGCGTCCGCATCACCATCGGCACGGACGCGCACACCGATGCCGCCCTGGCGGCGCTAAGGGAAGTGGCAGCCGAAATCAGCCCCAAGCACCAAGCCCCAAGCAACAAGCCAAACCCGGAAAAATCCGGGGTGGCGGTTAAGCAAGCGTAGCGGGTGTAATACGAGAAACGAGAAACGGGAAACGGTTCTTATGAGAACGGCAACCATTCACCGCAAGACCAATGAAACCGATATCCGCGTGAAGCTGAACCTCGATGGCCACGGGAAGTACGAGGTGCGGACCGGCATCGGTTTTTTTGACCACATGCTGGAGCTGTTCGCGCGGCATGGGGCCTTCGACCTGACGCTGCTCTGCACCGGCGACCTGCACGTGGATCAGCACCACACCGTCGAGGATGCCGGCATCGCGCTGGGCGAGGCCTTTGACCGCGCTTTGGGCGATAAGAAGGGACTGTGGCGCGCCGGCTATTTCGTGATGCCCATGGACGAAACGCTGGGGGTGGTGGCCGTCGATTTCGGCGGCCGCGCGGCCGCCGCAGTCGAGACCAAAGTGCGCGCCCGCTTCGCCGGAGAACTGCAAGCGGAGCTGGTCTCCGATTTCTTCGACGGTTTCGCGCGCGGGGCGCGGGCCAATGTTCACGCCAAGGTGCTGTATGGCCGGAGCAGTCACCACAAGATTGAGGCGCTGTTCAAGGCATTTGGCCGCGCTTTGCGGGTGGCCTGCGCGCGCGACCGGCGGCTGGCCAAAATGCTGCCGAGCACCAAGGGGCTGTTGTGATCAGTATCGTCAATTATCAGGCGTCGAATCTGCGCTCGGTCAAGAAGGCGCTGGACTATCTGGGCTATGAGTCCGAGATCACCGTGGACCCGGAAACCGTCCGGCGGGCGGAGAAAGTGGTGCTGCCGGGCGTGGGCCACTTTGCCGCCACCGCGCGCCTCGAGCAAACCGGGCTGCGCGACGCCATCCGCGAGGCGGTTACGCGCGGCGTTCCTTTCCTGGGCATCTGCGTCGGCATGCAATGGATTTTTGCCAGCAGCGAAGAAGCGCCGCAAACGCCCGGACTGGCGTTGTTTCCCGGCGCCTGCCGCCGCTTCCCGGCGGGCGCCAAGGTGCCGCATGTGGGATGGAACTCGCTGGAGATGGTGGCGCCCTCGCGGCTGCTGGCGGCCGTGCAAAGCGGGGCGTTCGTATATTTCACGCACTCCTACCGCGCTCCGGTAGGGGAAGGCACGGTAGCCACTACCGAGTACGAAGGCAAGTTCAGCGCCGCGGTGGAGCGGGAGAACGTGTTTGGCGTGCAATTCCACCCGGAGAAATCCGGCGAAACCGGTTTGAAGATCTTGCAGGCCTTCGGAGCCATGAAATGCTGACCCGGCGCATCATCGCCTGTCTCGACGTAGATGGCGGACGCGTCGTCAAGGGGACAAAATTCGTGAACCTGCGCGACGCCGGCGATCCCGCGGAGCTGGCGCGCGCGCACGCCGAGGCCGGCGCCGACGAAATCGTCTTCCTCGATATCACGGCCACGCATCAGGAGCGCGGCACGCTGATCGAAGCCGTCCGCCGCACCGCGCGGGAGCTGTTTGTCCCGCTCACGGTCGGCGGCGGCATCGCTTCGCTGGCCGACGCCGCGGCGGTGTACGAGGCGGGTTGCGACAAGGTAAGCATCAACTCGGCGGCGGTCAAGGACCCGGCGCTGATCACCCGGATCGGCGAGCGCTTCGGCTCCCAGGCGGTGGTGGTGGCCATTGACGCCAAACGCATGGAAAAGCCTTTGCAAGACGAACTCTGGCGCGTGTACGTGAGAGGCGGACGAGTCCCCACCGAACGCTGCGTGCTCGCCTGGGCGCGCGAAGCGGAAGCGCGCGGCGCGGGCGAAATTCTGCTGACCTCCATGGACCGCGACGGCACCGGCATCGGCTTCGATTGCGAGTTGACGGCGGCCGTGGCCGAGGCGGTCTCGATTCCGGTGATCGCCAGCGGCGGCGCCGGCGAGGTGAAGCACTTCGTCGAAGTTTTTCAAGGCGGCAAGGCCGACGCCGCTCTGGCCGCTTCCATCTTCCACTTCGGGATTCACGATATCCGCGAACTGAAACAGCGCCTTGCCGCCGCCGGCATTCCCATGAGGTTTCCATGCTGATCCCCTCGATTGACCTGATGGGCGGAAAAGTGGTGCAACTCGTGCAGGGCAGCAGGATGGCGCTGGAATTCGAGAGCTTCGAGCCTTGGGTGGCGCGCTTCGCCAAGTATCCGCTGGTGCAGTTGATCGATCTGGACGCGGCCCTGCGCCAGGGAGATAACCGCGCGCTGGTGCGCCAGATTGCGGCGCGCCTGCCGTGCCAGGTGGGCGGCGGCATCCATAGCGCCGAGGCCGCGCGCGCCTTGCTCGAGTGCGGCGCGCGCGCCGTCATTCTAGGCTCGGCCCTGGTGCGCAACGGCCGCGCCGACGTCGAATTCGCGCGCGAGTTGGCGCAACAGATCGGCGTGGAAAAGCTGGTTTTTGCCCTGGATTCCAAAGGCGGCAAAGTGACCGTGGCCGGCTGGAAGGAACCCACGCCGGTCACCGCTCTGGAGCTGATGCGCGCCCTGGAGCCTTATTGCGGCGGCTTCCTTTATACCCACGTGGATACCGAAGGCATGATGCAGGGCATTCCCTTCGCGGTGGTGAAAGAGTTGCGCGCCGCCACCTCGCGGCGGTTCATAGCCGCCGGCGGCATTCGCAGCCGCGAAGAAGTGGACGCGCTGGATGCCATTCAGGTGGACGCCGTGGTGGGCATGGCCATCTACACGGGCACGATGGAAGCGTAGCCGGGCGCTATTCCGCTTCGGCTTCCGAAACGCCAAACCACTGCAGCGTCGAGCGCCACGCCCAAGCGGAAGGTTCAAGCACAAAACTTAGGACCAGCGGCGGGAGCGACCTGAGGTCGGAGGAGAAGCTGCTTCCCTCGTCCCCCATCAGCAAGGTGCCGCGGCGCATGACGTACCAGTCGAAGAGCGAAGCCACGGCCGAGATGAGCACGGAGGCAATGATCCCGGCGGCCAGATTGGGCGTGTGCATAGCCAGGTGCATAAGGCCGTCGAGCGCCAGGGTAAGCAGCGGGAAACCGGTGAGCATTAAGAGCAAGGCCGCCCACCTTGGTCTCGCCTTGCAGAAGGCCTGCGTAGCGGCGGCAAAGAAGCCCGTGCTGCCGGCGCGGAATACCGCTTCCACCAGCACCGCCAGCCCAGCCCGCCGCCAGCCGTGCCCCATAGTGGTCAGCAGGAACACCGGCGCCCGGGTGGCGGCGCTGATCACCGCCGCCTTCCAGTTCCAGCGGAGAATGAACGTGTCGTAGGGCCGGGTGGCCAGATACCAAAGCACGCTGGCCAGCGGCGGACCCTCAGCGGGGCGCATTCTCGACTCGGCAGTCAATGTCACGTGGGCCTCTTGCCGGCGCCGGGCACAAATGCCGGAAGCCGCACCGCGCCGGAACCGCAGGCCAGGCGGTGCTGAGGCTTGCTTACGTCCGGTATGCGCACAACGGACCTCTCCCGGGAACAGTAGGCGCTACTCCGGCGCCCGGCGCAAGATTACTAACGGATGGGAAAAGGCCCGGCGCCGGCTAAGGTCAGCGGGAGGAACCTGCCGGAAACGGGGTGACGCGGCCCCGCCGGAACGAGTAACATTAAGGGGCAGAACTCATGGCAAGACTATTGGATGGCATCAACTCGCCGGCGGACGTTAAGCGCCTGTCGTTTCCCCAGCTCGAGCAACTGGCGGCGGAGATACGCGAGGACCT